>Ga0163180_10000262_pt1 | contig 30080 bp, 46 predicted proteins | sample AtlANTMetagenome_2_FD_109647 | JGI IMG/M metagenome (GOLD analysis project Ga0163180, IMG submission 109647) | Marine eukaryotic phytoplankton communities from the Atlantic Ocean - Atlantic ANT 4 Metagenome | ecosystem: Environmental > Aquatic > Marine > Oceanic | place: North Atlantic Ocean...
CTAGTTTACTGAATTTAAACTGGTTTTAGTTTGGGTTTTAAAAAAAAAATAAAATGACTGGAAGAAAAAAAATACCTACTGAAATAAAAAAAGCTAGAGGTACTTTAAGAAAATCTAGAGAGCTAGATAATCCTATGGAGGTAGCTAAAGTTTCAGGAGTGCCAGTAGCTCCTAAATGGTTATCTAAAATTGGTAAAGAGCAATTTAATTTAGTAGTAAAACAGCTTAATGATTTGGGTATGTTGTATCAAGTAGATTTAAAACTTATAGAAGCTTACTCTAATAGTATGGCTTTACATATTGAAGCAGAGCAGGAACTGCGGAGAGTAGGTAGGATCATGGTTTATAAAGATGATGAAGGAAGGCCAAAACATAGTCAAGTAGTACCTATGCAAACCATATCAAAACAGGCACTAGATCAAGCTATAAAAATAGCTTCTCATTTTGGATTAACTCCATCTAGTAGAACAAAAATATCAGCTCCAGCTAAACTGGAAATTAAAGATAATGAATTTAATTTTTTTAATGATTAATTATGAATACAGAACAAAACAAAATACTAAAAGTAGGTACAGATTTTTCAGGTATAGGATCTCCTGAAATAGCTTTAATAAATTTAGGAATAAATTTTAAATCTATGTTTGCATGTGATTATGATAAATACGCTAAGCAAAGTTATTTAGCTAATCATACTACAGAAAATTTTTATGATGATATTACTACTAGAAATCAGGAAGAAACTCCTTATGTAGATTTATATGTAGCTGGTTTTCCTTGTCAGGCCTTTAGTATGGCAGGTAAAAGAAAAGGTTTTGATGATACTAGAGGTACTTTATTTTTTGATTTACTAAAGTATTTAAAAGCACAGAAACCTAAATACTTTATTTTAGAAAATGTAAAAGGTTTAATTTCTCATAATAAAGGGCAAACTTTCGCGGTTATTTTAGATTGTCTAGCTAAAACAATTAATAAACAGTATTCTTTTACTATGTATGATGAATGTTTAGGTTATCATATTTATTACAAAGTATTAAATACTAAAGATTATGGATTACCTCAAAACAGAGAGAGAGTTTTTATAGTAGGATTTAGAGATGATAATCATAGTTTTAACTGGCCTAAACCTTTTAAATTAGAATTTAAACTAAAAGATATATTACAGGATAATCCTGATAGTAAATATAATTTAACTCAAAAGGGAGTAAGTGTATTAAATAATTATCAAAAATTTAATAAGTTTAAATTACTGGATGTAGATAAAGATATAGCTTCTTGTATTACTGCTAGATGTAATAAAATTTCTAATGATAATAATTTTTTAGAAGTGGATGAAAAATACTATTTAAGTGATAAAGCTATAGATAAAATTATTAGACACAATAATAAAACTTTAGATAAAGATATTTCAACTTGTATACATGCTGGATATTTTAAAGGAGGAGGTAGAGATCAACAATATATAAGAACTCATAGTTTATTTCCTCGCTCTAGTAAAACTGGTAAAGGAGGGAGCGGGCCTTTAAGTAAAACAGATGGAACGGCTTACTGTATAGATACTGGTAACGCTCAAGCTATAGAATGGGTAGCAGATTATAGAAATGATGAAGGATTAAGAATAAGAAAAAACAAAATGAGCCCTTGCCTTACTACGGCCTCTGTACCTATGATTAAGAAAAAAAGAATAAGAAAATTAACTCCTTTAGAGTGTTTAAGATTACAGGGCTTTCCTGATGATTATTATTACAAATGTAAAGAAGCTGGATTATCTGATACTCAACTTTATAAACAAGCTGGTAATAGTATGACTTCTGATGTAATGTATTATATAATTAAAGAGATTTTAAAAAATGGATATTAAAAATGAAAAAAGTAGTATCAATTTCAGGAGGTAAATCATCAGCTTATATACTAGCTAATTATCCTAGTGATTACGCTGTATTTAGTTTAGTTAGAACTAATGATAAAAGCTGTTTATATCCTGATTCAGGTATAAGAAAAATAGTATCTGATAAAATAGGTAAAGAGTTTATAGGAACTATAGAGCAAGATATAATAATAAAAATAGTTTTAGAGTTAGAGCAATTTACAGGAAAAAAAATAGATTGGATTAGTGGAGATACTTTTGATGAAATTTTAAAAAAAAAAAATGGATATTTACCTAATGTAATGACTAGATACTGTACTACTCATCTAAAAATGATACCTATTAAGAACTGGTGGCAAAAAAATATAAATGAAATAGTAGAAATGGATATAGGATTTAGAGCTAATGAAACTAATAGAGCTAATAAATTATTAGCTAAATGTGATAAAGATGGAATACAATCTGATAAATTTATAGTAGGTAAAAGTAAAATCAGAAATAAATGGAGCTTAATTAAATGGAGAGTACCTAAATTTCCTTTAATTGAAGATAGAATTTTAGCTGATGATATTTATAAATACTGGAATAATAATAAATCTGTACCTTTTATAAAAGGATATTATAATAATTGTGTAGGATGTTTTCATAGAAATCCTATATTTTTAAAAAAAATGAGTACAGAACATCCTGAAAAAATTAAATGGTTTGCTAAACAGGAAGAAAAAAGTAAGGGTTTTTGGAAAAATGATATAAAATATAAAGATATTATTAAATGGGATTTACAACAAGAATTATCTTTTGATGATTTTTCTGATTGTGATTCAGGATATTGTGGCTTATGAAATATACATACGATAAAAAAAGAGCTGATAAAGCTGTAGCTTTTATAGAGAAATTTCTTACTCATACTAAAGGAGAGCTAGGAGGTAAACCTTTTATACTGGAGAAATTTCAGAAGGAAGAAATAATAAAACCTTTATTTGGCTGGGTAGATAAAAATGGATATAGAAAATATAGAACTTGCTATATAGAAATACCTCGTAAAAATGGAAAATCTAATCTCTGTGCGGCGATTGTTTTATTTCAGCTTTTCTGTTCAGGAGAGCCAGGACAAGAAATTATATCTGCTGCTGCTGATCGTAGCCAAGCTTCTATAGTTTTTTCAATAGCTAAACAGATGGTATTACAGAATCCTGAACTAAATAAAAGAGCTAAAGTATTTAGAAACGCTATTACTATAGAGAGTACTGGCTCATTTTATAAAGCTATTTCATCTGAAAGTAATACAGCTCATGGAATGAATATAAGTACTTTAATTTTTGATGAACTCCATACTCAAAAAAGTAATGATCTTTGGGAGGTTTGTACTACTGCTACAGGAGCTAGAAGGCAACCTCTAATAATGGCTATTACTACAGCTGGTTATGATAAACAAAGTTTATGCTTTCAGATGTCAGAGTATGCTACAAAGGTAAGAGATGGTATAATAAAAGATGAAACTTTTTTACCTATACTATATAGAGCGGAGATAGAGGATAACTGGAAGGATGAGAAGATATGGAAAAAAGCGAATCCTGGCTATGGTAAAATTATTAAGGAGGCCTATTTTAAACAACAATTTAAAAAAGCTGAACTTACTCCCAGCTTTCAAAATACTTTTAAAAGATTACATCTTAATATATGGACTGGATCAGAGAGTTTATGGATAGATGATACTGATTATATGGCTTGTAATATATCTCCTATAGATACAGAAAAATTAAAGGGTAGAGATTGTTTTGCTGGTTTAGATCTAGCTTCTACTAGAGATATATCAGCTTTAGTATTAATTTTTCCTGATGATGATGATAATTTTGATATAGTACCTTATTTCTTTGTACCTGAAGATAAAGCTAAAGCTCAAGGAGTAGGAGATGGAGTAGATTATTTAACTTGGATAGATCAGAAATATATAATATCTACGCCTGGTAATGTACAGGATTATAACTTTATAGAAGCTAAATTCAAAGAACTAGCAGAGGATTTTAATATAGTATCTTGTGCTTTTGATAGATGGAACTCCTCGCAAATAGTAGTAAACTTAATTAATGATGGAGCTAGAATGAATCCTATAGGTATGGGCTTTATCAGTTTATCCGCGCCTTCAAAATTATTAGAGAAACTTATTTTAAATAAACAAATGAATCATGGAGGTAATCCAGTATTAAGATGGATGATGAATAATGTACATATAACAGAAGATCCAGCGGGTAATATCAAACCTAATAAAGCTAAAAGTAGTAATAAAATAGATGGAGTAGTAGCTCTTATATGTGCTTTAGCGGAGTATTTGAACTCAATAGAGGGAGATAATCAGTCAATTTACGAAGGTAGAGGCCTACTATTTATATAGATTTTACCTATAAAATACCTAAAAAGTAAAAAATTTTAAAAAACTTTTAAAAAAATTAACAGAGGTAGAGTAAAAAAAAACAATCTTTTTTTACTTTTAAAGTAGGTTATAAGGAAAAAAGTAGTATATTTGTTATAACAAACAAACAGAAATAATAATTTAAAAAATTTAAAAATGCAAATAGGAGATAAAATAAAAACTTTTCAAATTAAAAATATAGTTAAAGGGTATAAAAATATATATACTAATAGAGGCACAAGAACTAAAGTAATAGCTGATTACTATTTATTAGAAAACGAAAACGGACAACAAAGAGTATTAGAATCTAGTAAAACTAATCTAAATGATTCAGAGGTATATTGTACAACTTTTGGCTCAAAGTTTAAATTTATAAAATGGAATCAGTTTGAGATAATTAAATAAACAGAAATAAGATGAAAATATATATAGTACATTCAGAGAGTTTTCAAAATGGTTATGAGATAGAAGGATTCTCAAATAGAAAAAAAGCTGTAAGTAAAGTAAGTAAATTAAAAAGAGATGATAGGAGAGAAATTATAGCTCTTACTAAAGAGCCTAAAATAATTACCAAAGATTTTCCTATAACTAGAGAAGGATTATTAACTGCAATAAATTACATATAATGGAGTATCAAAAATTTAGATTTTGTATGAGATGTCAGAGAGTATCTCTTATAAAAAAAGATGGATGTTTTGTATGTAAAGGATCTTTTATACTAGATACTGTTAAACCTGATTCATATATGGCTAATATCCAAAAATACAATCAAGAAAAAATAAACAAACAGAAACTAAAACAAAAACAAAATGAAAATGAATTATTACAACATCAAAAAATTGATCAAAGGATATAGAGTATCTCCAGATCTAAAAAGTAAAACTCTAATAGCTATACCTCAAAAAAAAATATATAGTAGGTATGGATTTATACCTTTACAAATAGTACATGGAGATAAAAAAATGAGTATTACTAGGAATACTCCTATATTACATAGAGAACAATTTAGAGATAAATTTAATAGAGGTACTTTTTATACTTTGTTTTATTATGAATGGAATCCTAATAAATTACAATTAGAGTTAAGTTTATAGTACAAATAATATACCAAAACAATAAAAAAAAGGGGTAGAGATACTTCTTTTTTTTTTGTATATTTGTTAGTATTAATGTAATTACTATACCTAAATAATCTATTTTGGGATTACTAGATTTTTTTTATAAACCTAAAGAAAAAAGAAACTCTAATAATTTTACTCTGGGAGCTGTAGGAACTAGCTCTAGCGGTGTAAGAGTTAGCGAGGATAATTCTATAGGATTGCCAGCTGTTTGGGCTGCTGTGAGATTGTTATCTGAAACTATAAGCAGTTTGCCCTTAAATGTGTACAGGAAGGATAGAGATGGATCTAAATATATAGATGAGAAAAATCCACTTAATCGGCTGCTGTCTATTTCTCCTAACTCTAAATATACTTCCTTCACTTGGAGGAATACTTTAATGAACAGCTTACTCCTTTGGGGTAATGCTTATTGTTTAATTACTAGGAATGGAGGAGGCAGACCTATAGCTCTAGATATATTACAACCTGATAAAGTAAAAGTAGGTTTAGGAGATGATGGAGAAACTTATTATGAAGTAAAGGATGTAGGAACTTTTGGATCTATGGAGATACTTCATATAGTAGGATTATCTTTTAATGGTTTAGTAGGTAAATCTCCTATCCAGGCCTGTAAAGAAGCGGTAGGTTTTGGATTAGCTACTCAACAATATGGATCAAACTTTTTTCAAGGAGCTAATCTAGCTGGTGTTTTAGAACATCCAGGCGTACTAACTGATGACGCGGCTAATAGATTAAGACAATCTTGGGCCAATAGATACTCTGGTTTATCACAGAGCCATCAAACGGCTGTCTTGGAAAATGGTACTAAATTTAAACCTATAGCTATGCCTTTAGCGGACGCTGCTTTTATAGATAGTAGAAATTTCTCTGTAGCTGAAATAGCAAGAATTTTTAAAGTACCTCCGCACTTAATCGGAGATCTTACTAGAAGTACTTACTCAAATATAGAACAGCAGAGTTTAGAGTTTAATAAATTTTCTTTGCAACCTATTTTAGTAAACTGGGAGCAAGAACTAAACAGAAAATTATTAAGCACTAAAGAACAAAGTACTCATTTTTGTAAATTTAGAACTAATGAGCTTTTAAGATCGGACGCTAATAGTAGAGCTGATTACTATACTAAATTATTTAATGTAGGAGCTTTATCTCCTAATGATATACGAAGCATGGAGGATATGAATAAATTAGAAACAGAAGGAGGAGATGATTATTATGTACCTTTAAATTTAGGGCAAGTAGGACAAACTAATAATGAAGATGAAGGAGAATAAAATATATTTAATACTAGGGAGCTCTTGTAGTGGTAAATCTACTTATGTGAGGAGTAATGCAGATAGTAATGATTTGATATTTGATTTTGATACTATCCATCAAGCTATAAGTATAAATAGATCTCATATACATCTTGATCATATTAAAAATTATGTATTTGAAATAAGGAGAGCTATTTATAGTAAACTTAAAGATGATAAAAATATAAGAGCATGGATAATAAATAGTACTCCATATAAAGAAAATAGACAAAAGATAGTAGATGAACTAGGAGCTGAAATAATCTATTTAAAAAGGAGTAAAGATAAATGTTTAGAAATAGCAAAAAATGAAAGGCCAAAAGAATGGCTAGAATATATAGAAAATTACCATCAAAATTTTGAGGATTTTGAAGATTCTGAAAATGTTAAAATAATAGATATGGATAAAGAAAATATAAATAAAAGAAATAAACTAAATGTAGAAGGTTTAGAGAGAAGAAACTTTTTAAATAGTGAAATAAGAGTAGAAAATTCAGAGAGTAGAGAGGTAGTAGGTTATGCTAGTGTATTTACTGATACTGAAGGTAATCCAGCTCTATCTGAAAATCTAGGAGGATTCAGAGAAAAAATAGATCCTAACGCTTTTAATAGTGTACTGGATAATGATGTAAGAGCTTTATTTAATCATAATCCTGATTTAATTCTAGGTAGAACTACATCAGGTACTTTATCTTTATCAGTAGATGAGAGAGGTTTAAAATATAATTTTACCGCTCCTGATACTAGTTATGGAAGGGATTTAATGGTAAGTTTAGAGAGAGGAGATGTATCTCAATCTTCTTTCGGTTTTATAGTAGAGGAGGATAGCTGGGATGAAGATGAGGATGGAATGACTATAAGAACTATTAAAAAAGTAGGTAGATTACTAGATGTATCTCCAGTAACTTATCCAGCTTATCCTGACGCTGAAGTAGGTAAAAGAAGCTTTTTAAATTACAGAACTGAAAAAGAAAAACAAGAAAACAAGAAAGAACACGAATACCAAATTAAGAGAGAATTGTTAGATAAAAAAATCAAATTATTAAAACTTAAAAAATCGTATTAAAAATGAACTCAATTAATTTAAAAGAAAATAGAGCTGAGCTAGTGGAAACTATGGAGGCGATATTGGACGCTGCGAAGTCAGAAGATAGAGATCTTACTGATGATGAGCAAAATTCTTGGGATGGTTTTGATACAGAAATTAAAGCTTTAGATAAAAAAATTGCAATAGCTGAAAGACAAGAGCAGCTAAATAAATCTATAGCTGTTAATATGTCTGTACAAACTGATCAGGAAGCTGCTAAAAAAGAGATGAAATCTTGGAGCTTATTCCAAGCTGTAAGAGATATTCAAAAGGGAGGCCTTACTGGTGTAGAAAAAGAAATGCACGCTGAAGCTGAAAGAGAAAAACGCGGTACTATGAATGGTATAGGATTACCTTCTTGGATGACTAATAAAGCTGAACAGAGAGCTAATATAGATCAAGCTACATCTGCTATAGCTCCTGTATCTGTAAATGCTTTTGCAGACGCTTTAATAGAGGATTCTCTATGGAACAGAGTAGGATTAACTAATTTAGGTAATCTAACTGCTGATACTGTAGTACCTATTACTGGAGCTAATGCTGTAGAGTGGGCTGCTGAAAATGCTGCTGGTACTGATACTTCTACTAATTTTGGTAAAATTACTTTATCTCCTAAGAGAATAAATGGATATGCTAATTTAAGTAATGTAATAGTAATGCAAAATGGAACTGGTGCTGAAGCTGCTATTATGGCGGATATGGGTAGACAAATTGGTAAAAAAATTGACGCTAATATGTTTGCTTCTACTAACGCGGCTGCTGGCCCAGCTTGTATAGTAGGTACTGCTGGTACTCTTACATTTGGGGAATCTGCTGCTGGTGGATCAGCTGGAGCGGTTTCTGATATGTTAGAAGCTATACAAACTGTAGCTGATGATCATGGTTTATCAGGTAATTTAGGATTCGTAAATCAATGGGCTTTATATTCTAATTTAAAACAAGGGGTAGAGGTTACTGATGTAAAAGCTATCTATAATGATGATAGAATAGCTGGTTATCCTGCTTGGTTTAGTAGTGCTCCTGCAACTGCTGGAGGCCCTCCTATTACTTCAGCTGATGGTTTATTTGGAGATTTTAGCAGAATTTATTTCGCGAGTTTTGGGCCGACTGCGATCCTTGTAGATCCATACTCTGCGGCTACTGAAAACGCTGTAAGATTAGTAGTGAATCAACATTACGATTTTGCTGTAGCTTCAGGAAATTCATTTGTTAAATATACTACTGTACTGTAATATATTTAGTTATTAATTTTTGAAAAGGGAGGGGGGAGTACCTCCTCCTTTTTTATTTTATAAAGGTTTAAAATGGTAAAACTTCAATTAAATACATCTCCTGATTATACAGATTTAATATCTTTAGCGACTGCTAAAAGTTTTTTAAGAGTAACTCATACAGCTGAAGATACATTAATAACTTCTTTTATTACTGCGGCCTGTCAAGTAGCGGAGAATTATTGTAATAGTAAATTTTTAGATACTACTTATACTATGTATATGGAAACTTGGAATGATGTTTATGTAAGTAATCATTATACTACTACTTTATCAGATGGAAGTTATTTAACTACTGGAGGATATGTAGGTACAGATGGATTAAATCAAATAGTATTACCTTACGCTCCTTTAGATAGTGTAACTCATGTTAAGTATTATGATTCTAGTAATACTTTAATAACTTGGGTAGAAAATACAGATTATTCTGTACATACTTTCGTAAATCAAAAAGGATTTATAGAAATAAAAGATGGAGTAAGTTTTCCTACTCTAGCAGAGAGAGCGGACGCTATACAAATAAAATTTAAGTCAAGTTATGGTAGCGGTAATGTACCTGAAGCTATAAAAACAGGTATTTTATTAATACTTGGTTATATGTATGAAAAGAGAGAAGATTCAGTAAGTAGATTACCTAAAGCTTCTGAATACTTATTAGATCCATATAGATTTAAAACTTATTAAAATGGCTAAAAGTGAATTTTTAAAAGCTGGAGAGTTAGATACTCCTATAGATTTGTATTATAATACTAATACTCAAAATGACTATGGAGAAATTACTAAAAGTAAAACTTTACTTAAAACTATATGGGCTAAATTAATTACTACTGGAACTAAAGGAAATGAAAAAGTAGAAGATGATACTATAAGAGCAGAGAGTAAAATAAATTTTTTAGTGAGGTATGATTCAGATTTAGAAATGAACAGCTCTAGTATATCTCCTGAAGATTATTTTGAAGTACTATATGAATCTAAATACTGGAATATATCTAGTATGGAAACTTTAGGTAGAGGTAAAGGAATAATTATAAGATGTTATTATACAGATAATACTTTATGAGTGCAACTAATAAAAATAGAGCTGTAGATTTACAATTATCTAAAAATGATTTAAGAGATTTAAAATATGCTTTAGATCGTATAAGGGATCAATTTACAGCAAAAGGAGCTAATACTCAAATAAATAAACTAGTTTATAGAGCTAGTAAACCTATGCGAATGAGTGCAAAAAGTTTAGCTCCAGTAGATAAAACTGGAATTTTAAAGAAAAAAACTACAGGCTGGAGAACTAAATCAGGAGTAAGAGTAGGAGCTAATTACAAAGGTAAAGGAAGAAAAGGGGGATGGTATGTACATTTAGCTACATATCCTCATAAAGTAGGAAATTCTGAGGCTAAAACTAAAACTAGTACTCCTTATTTAGCAGACGCTTTTAATGCTACTAAAGGTATAGTATCAAAAAATATCATGGATGAAGTTAAAAAGTTTCTTAAATGGTAGGAAAGGCTTTAAAATGGATGTTAATAGGAGATGGAACTGATGGATATAATCCGCAGTATGATATATATAATTTAATAGGTAATAATATATATCCTAATATAATACCTCAAAATGTAGGATTACCGGCTATCTCTTACAGGATAGAAAAAAATGATCCTGATAAAATTAAAGAATTTAGAGCTCCTAATAATAGAGTATCTATAGAAATAGATGTAATGGCTAAAAATTATTCTTTAGTAAATCAGTTAAGTACTCTAGTTTTAAATCAACTTCATAGATATACAAACTCTTATAATAGTAATGATGATGATAGTATAGGATATGGTACTACTGAAGGAACTAATAAATATGGAAGGTTTGCCCCTGCTAGTACTGGAGAAGTACAATATGTAGGAGGTTTACAGATTCAATATCTAGAGTTTGAAAATTCTATAGAGAGTTTTGATGAGAAACTTGAAGTATATAAAAATACTTTATTATTTGATATGTTATATATAGATGATTTATCAACTTGGGGAGCTGATGTACTTTTAAAATTTAATGATTTTAATTTAATGGCTACTAATGTAGGAGCTTCAGATAATCCTTTATATACTCAACCTATAGCAATAGATCAAGGAGTAAATTATCTTTTTACTCCATCTGTTTTAGTATCAGATAATAGTAATATATCTAGTAATACTTTAGATGGTATATATGAAAATTTTTATGATCCTTCAGGTACTAGTAATACTAATCGGCCTGATATTAAAAAAGATTCTTTTAATCCTCCTAAATATAATAGTAATAATTATTTAGAGTTTGGTAGTAATAAGTATTTAATATCATCTAAAGCTTCAGATAGAATAAATAGAAAATATAAAGAATTAACTTTTTTTACTGTATTAAAAATACCTGATTCTTATTTAACTGCTAAATCTACAGCTGTATTATTTAAAAAAAATAGTACTACAGATAAAGTTACTTCTATATTTTTTAATACTGAAGTTATAGGTACTCCTACTTTTTTAGGAGGGGGTTTAGTAAAATTTAATGGAGGAGGTACAGCTTTAGAGGATGATGGGGCTGGAGGAGAAGATATAAGAGGATTTAATTTTTTTAGTGGTATAGTGTCTTGGCCAGCAATGGGATTTTATACTAATTTAAGTTTTGAAGATCCTTTTTATTTTTCTGTAAGTTTTAAAAGAAAAGCAGGAGATAATACTTTATTAGAAGGTAGTTATGAACTTATTACATCTTCAGATTTTACAATATATGGAGATACTAATGATTATTCAGAATGGGATGATACAGCTTCTACTTCTTTTAAAGAATACTTTTTTAATTTTGAAACTTTGCATAGTGATATTACTGGTTTTGATACTAAAGGAGCTGGTACTTTTGATTTAAATAATCCTTATAATTTATATGATTTTGTAATGTGGCCTGAAGCTTTAACTTTTGGTAATAATAAATACTTACAAATAAAAAGGAAAATAATAGAAAAGCATAATATGTATAATAGAACTACTAATTAATGATCGGTAAAGCTATACATAGAATACTAAAAGATAAAATTTCAGAGTTAAGTACTGGAGGTATTTTTCCTGTAGTAATGCCTCAAAACGCTAAATACTCAATAAGTAGTAATACAAATTATCCAGCTATAGTATATCATCAGTTTACAGAACTGGAAACTTCAAAAGATAAAAATCCTAATATAGTTTTTTGTAGAGTAATGCTTCAAATAATAGGAGATTCATATAAAAGCATGGAGGATATAAGTACAAAAGTTAGAGATGTTTTAGATCATTATGCAGATAAATCTTTAGCTGGTTTAGTTAATGTACCTGGCTATACTGATGGAGGTTATAATCATAGTTTTATCTCTAATGTAGATATACAAAATATATTTTATATAGAGGAGGAGGATGAGTATTTTGATAAACTAAATTTATTTACTAGAAGGATAGAGTATGAAGTTTTTTATTATGATGATATAATAAAATTAAATTATGATATAAAAAATTCTGATGGATATACTCCTAGTAATCCTTTAGCTTTATGTTATGATTTTACACAAAGTAGATTAATGAGAGATGAACAGGCGGGAGTAGGAGGTATAGATTATGAAAGAATAATTACAGATAATTATAAAGTAGATTATGTTTTTAATAAACTAGGTAGAGTAAAAAGTTTATCTTATAATACTTTAACTACTACAAATTATACTTATTATGAGTATATGATTTCAGGAGCTCCAGGCGGTTTACCTACTTACAGGCCTAAATATCAAGATGGAATAAGTGAAAATACTTTACCTTTTTTAGAGTTTAATGAGTATAAATCTTTAGTAGTTAAATCTACAGATTCTCCTCTAGATACTCAGTTTGTAATGCCTTTTGGAGGTATGGTAATTTTAGTTTATAAACCTACTGGAACTGGTGGAGAAAATTATATTTTAGGATCTAATAATGAAACTATAAATATAAGGCCTTTAATTTTTTCTCATAAAAAAGTAGGTAGTGATATTACTATACATTTTAAACCTAATGGAGTAGCTTTTGATGGTGCTTCTAGTGAAAGAACTCTAATAACTTCTACTGATTCTACTAATTTTTGGGATGCTGATTATCATTTTTTTTGCTTATCTTTGGGAGGTAGTAAGCAATATACTGGAGGAAGTGTAAATCAAAAGGGCTGGTATGAGTATTTTAACTCAAATTATAATCCTAAACTAACTACAGGCCAGATACTTAAAGATAATAGTATAACTGGTAATACTGATAGTTTAGATAATGATATGGATAATAATTTTTTCATATCTAGGATAGGACAAAGGCAGTTAGATACATCAGCTGGATTTAGAATGTATGAGATGTTATTATTTATACCTAATGAAGTAGGAACTCATAATATAGATTCTGATTCAGCTCCTTTTCAACCTACAGATATAATATATAAAAAATTAAAAGATTATATATATAAAAAATATACTAAATTAAATTTATAAGCTATGAGTAAATTATATAAACCTACTTTAATTAAAGATTATGGGCCTCATAAAAAAGGAGAAAAATATGGATGGATAGATATAGAGGGATATACAAACCTTTTTAATAAAGGATGTATAGAAGATGAAGAAAATATACTAGAAAAAAAAGAAACTAAAAAAACAAAAAAATCTAAAAAAGAAGATAAAACAGAAGAAAAAATAGAAGATAATAATAATTAAAAAAAGTTAAAATATGGCAACTGTAATTAATGGTACTAATTTGGTACTAAAAGTAGATGACGCGGCCTCTCCAGCTGGAGATTATTCAGGATGTATAGCTGTGGCTGCAGCAACATCTGCAACAATTTCAATAACTACGGATGTAGGAGAAGTAACAGATAAAGATTCAGGAGATCGTAAAGAATTTATAGGATTATCTAGCTCATGGACTTGTGATTGTGAGGTATTCTATAATGAAGATGGTACTACGAATCCAGCTACTTTATTTCCTAGAATGTATGGCGACGCTACAGCTTCTCAAAATGGAGTAGCTCAATATCCTACAAAAGTATTAATAGAGTTTGATGGAGGAGGTAATGAATATAGAGGAGAGGGTTTTATTTCTAGTATGAGTATAACTGGAGGTACAGAGGACGCAGGAACTTACTCGGTTAGTATTACTGGAACTGGCGAACTATCTTTAGTATAATAAAATTAATGTTAAATAAATAAAATAAAAAAAAATGGCTGTTAAAACAATTTCAGGAAGTAGTTTAATTTTATCTATAGATCTAGATGGAGCTGGAGCTGGAGCTTATGCTACTGTAGGCGGTAGTACATCCTGTACAGTATCAGTAAATCAAGAAACTATTGATACTACAAATAAAGAATCAGGAGGTAATAAAGCTTTTATTAATGGAGTACGAAGCTGGACTATGGACTGCGAAGCTTTATATACTCAAGGATCATCTGATGGAGAAGCTGTAAGATTTAAAACTCTTAATGACGCTTTACAAGCTGGTACTAGAATAAAGGTAAAATTTCATACTACAACTGGGCAAACTGGAGTAGTTTACTGGGATGGATTTGGATATATTACTTCTTTATCAGTAAATGCTTCAGTAGCTGAATGGAGTACTTATTCTGTAAGTATTCAAGGAGATGGAGCTTTAACTACTACTTAATAAGTAAAGGGTACATAGTATAAATTATTTCTTTATATATTTAGAGAAATTTAATTATTATGGTAGATAAAAAAACTATTGCTATAGGTGGAGAGGTAAGGCCTCTCCATTATGGGTTTTCTGCTCTTGCGGAGTGGTGCGATCTTACAGGATCAGGATTAAATGATTTATCCAAACTAGGAGAGAATTTATCTTTATCTCATGCTATCCAATTAATTTATTGTGGTTTAAAACATGGAGCTAGAAGAAATAAAGCTGAATTTAATTATAATATAGAAGATGTAGGAGATTGGATAGATGATGAAGGTATGGAAGTATTTACTGAAGCTATGGAGGTATTTAGTGAATCTATGGCTAAAATAAATACTGATGAAAAAAAAAAGAAAGTGAAGAAGAAGTAGATCCTCCTACTCTAGAGCAGATAATGAGTTTAGCTCTAGGATATTTAGATATGCCTATATCGGAGTTTTGGGATTTAACTCCTAGACAATTTCAGTTAAAACTGGATGGAAGGAGAGAGTATGAAGATATGCTACAGCGGTTTGAATGGGAGAGAGTAAGATTTCAAACTACTGCACTAATTAATAAAGATCGTAAGAGAAGTAATCAAATAAAACTTAAAGATTTAATTACTTTTGACTGGGAGAAAAAATTAGATCTTAAAAAGATAAATGAAGATAGGAAAAAAGCTATGTATTTAATCGCTAAAGCTGAAAAAGAAAATAAAAAACAACAATCTAAAAAGGATTAAATGTCTAGTACTAAAACTTTATCCATATTTTTAAAACTCAATTCTAAAGAGTTTTCTTCTGGCCTTAAAAAAATAGAAGGCAAATTAAATAAATTTAGTAAGAATCTAGGAAAAATAGGATCATCTCTTACTACAAATGTATCTATGCCTTTGATAGGTTTAGGAGCTGTAGCTGTTAAAACAGCTTCAGAGTTTGAAACTTCAATGACTAAAATACAAACTCTAGTAGGATTACCTAAAGAAGCTGTAGATCAACTTGGCGACGCTGTACTAAATTTATCAGGTAAAGTAGCTACAGGCCCTAAAGATTTAGCGGATGGTTTATATTTTCTAACTTCAGCGGGTTTAGACGCAGATAGTGCTATGAAGGCACTAGAAGCTACTGCTAAAGCTTCGGTATCAGGACTTGGAGATATGGAATCTTTGGCGACTGTAGCAGCAGCGGCTCAAAATGCCTATGGCGAAGAAGTATTAACATCATCTGAAGCTTTAGATATATTTGGATCTATGGTGCAGAGCGGTATGTTTAAGAGTGAAGAACTTGCTAATGTACTGGGTTCGCAACTTGGTTTAGCTTCTAATTTAGGTATAAGTATGGAGGAGGTAGGAGCTATGATTTCTACTTATACTAGAACAACTGGATCAGCTACTGACGCTACTACTGGTTTAAGTGGTATAATGATGAGTTTCGCTAAAATTACTCCAAAAGCTGAAAAAGCTTTAGCTGAAGCTACTGCAAGTATGGAAGGAGGGGCTATGAGTGCTGATGATTTGAGAGAGCACTTAGCAGAGAATGGTTTACAGGGAACTCTGATGATGTTAAAAGATCAATTTGAACAATCAGGAATACCTTTATCAGAATTTTTTAGTAAATCTCAAGCTTTAAAAGGGGTACTAGGTGTAGTAGGTGCTCAAGGAGAGGAGTATGTAGAGATACTTAATAATATGGAAGAAGCTCAGGGGTTTGTAAATAACGCTTTTGATGAAACTTCTGAAACTTCAGCTTTTAAATTTAAACAGAGTTTAGCTTCTTTACAATCAGCAGGAGTAAAACTAGGAGAAAGTTTAATGCCTATAGCTACTGGAATAGCGGATAAATTATCTTCTTTAGCTAATAGTTTTAGTAATATGAGTGAAGAAAGTAGAGCTAGAATCGTAAAACTAGGTTTAGCTTTAGTAGCACTTGGGCCTACATTATTAATCATCAGTAAAGTTATTAAATTATTTGGTTTTGTAGTAAAAGTTATAAGATTTGCTAGAACTGCGGTAATAGCTTTTGGAGCGGCCGCTAGGGCTATGAATCCTATAGGGTTAGTAATAACTGCTATTATAGGTATGGTAGCTTTACTTATTAAAAACTGGGACTGGACAAAGAAAAAAATCGTAGATGTAATAAATTATTTTATTGATTTATATAATGAATCTATGGCTTTTAAAATAGCTATAGAAGGTATTAAGTTTGCTTTTAAAGCTGTATGGAACTATATAGAGTATTTTTTCAATCAAGTAAAAACTATTTTTAGTGCTTTAGGTAATGCTATAGTAGATTTAATCAACTTTAGATCTCCAGTAAGTAGGTTTAAAGACGCTATATCTGATATGAAAGATAACGCTACTGATTTTGTAGAAAAAACTGCTGATGATTTTGATACTATGATGGATAATATCCAAAGTAAAGATAAAATAGAATTTATAGATGAATCTGATATAGATAATGCTATAGGAGATGTAAAAGGACAATTAGAAGGATTTGTAGATGATATGAAAGGAGCTCTAGGTGTTGATGATTTACTTGGTACTGGAGGTACTGAAGAAATAGATCCTGTAGATGTAGATTTAATAGCTAATACAGATGATATTACTTTTGAAGGAGAAGATCCATCTGTAGAAGTTAATCCAGTAGTAAAAACTGATAAACTACAGGAAACTATGAATGAAATAGGATCGGCTACAGAAACTGCTTTCAGTGCTATGGCTAATGCTCAAGGAGATGAAGATTTTACTGTAGTAGATCAAATAAAAAAACAAACTAGAGAAATAATATCAGCAAATATAGCGGCTGCAGTATCTAGTTTCGCTAAAGACGCGTTTGCTAAATTTGGTATTTTAGGGGCTGTAATGGCTGCGGCTGGAGGGAGTATAGTAGGATCATTATTTAACTCTATAATACCTCCTTTTGCGGAGGGAGGTATGGTATCAGGGCCTACTTTAGCTATGGTAGGAGAGGGAGCTGGTACAAGTATGATTAATCCTGAAGTAATAGCTCCTTTAGATAAACTTAAAGGAATGATAGGAGATAGAGGAGGAGTAGCTAGAGTACATGGTAGTATATCAGGTAATGATATATTATTAAGTAGTGATAGAACATCTAGTACTAGATCTAGGATAGCTGGATCTTCTACTAGGTTTTAAACTTTGTATAATTTTAAATAAATAAAAAATGATAGATTTTATATTAAATAATTGGTTAGAGTTATTAATCGCTGTTATGGCTTTAGCTAAAGTAGTAGTAAATTTAACTCCTACAGAGAAGGATAATCAAGTATTTACTTATATAGATAAAATAATAAATGCTATAGTACCTAATAAAAATAAAAAAGGTAAAAAACATAAAAACTGCTGCTAGTTAAATGTCTTGGAAGAAATATAATTGTAGATTTTATTCAGAGAATACTGTAGATGGAGAGCCAGATGTATGGTATCAGATAGCTATATATCAAGAAACTGGATCAGGTACAGAAGTAGAATTTAAATGTACTTCTAATGCCTTTACTTTAAAAATGGATGGAGGAGATGATCCTTTAACATCTTCTATAAAAACTACTTCTCTAGAGTTTGATATGATTATAGAAGGGCCTGATCAAGAACAGATAATAGATGATATACTATCTGTAAGTACTGGTAATGAGAATGAATACTCTGTAAAAGTATCTATATATATACCTGGCACAGGATGGAGTACTTTATGGAGGGGAGTATTACTAGGAGATTTAGTACAGGTACAAGATGTAGGATTAAATAATATAATAAAAGTACAAGCTATAGATGGTTTAGGCCAGTTAAAGTATAAACTTTGGGATAGTGCAAGTTATGGAGGTATAAGGAGCTGTATGTATATTATTAAAGCTTGTTTAAGGAATATACCTTTGTTATCTAATGTATATGGAACTGGAGATAATTTTATAGCTCATATACCTTTTTATTATAATAAAGCTATGGCTGGAGGATTAACTGGAGCTAATGGTGTAGATAGTGATACATGGAGAGAAAATGTATCTCATGATCCTCTATCTTTAACCTGTGTTAATACTGAAGTATTTAAAAATGATGATGGTAGTTACTGGAGTTATTATGATATTTTAGAACAGATTTTAGGAGCTTTTCAAAGTAGGTTAATGATGAACATGGTTAATGATGGATCATCTCCTAAAGCTATGTGGTTTATTCAGAATCCTTTTGTATATCACGACTGGAATAATAACCTAGATACTGATAATCTTATATTTTTTCATGGAAACGATTTAGGAACTGATGACGCTTTAAGTTATATTAATAATTTTAGTACTAAATTAACTGATCCATCTACTAGATTATCAGGAGGATTAACTACTTTTACTCCTCCTTTATTAAGTTATAAGAGTGTTTATAATCATAAAATAATGCAGAATTTAGCTCTAGGGCCTGTATCTTTTAATAGTCAAGAATACTCTGAAGCGAATCCTAGTACTACAGCTGATTTAATAGTAGATACTCCTACTAATGCTTTTAGCTATAGAATAGTAAAAGATCAAGATGAAACTGATGTGCCTGGTAATGGTGGGTTTCACAGGCCTAGTATGAGTAAAGTACTAGTAACTGGAGAGCTAGAGTATTATCCATACCATTGGGCAGCTTGGGATTTTTTTAATCAAAATAATTACACTATAAATTTTGGAGCTTATACTAATGGTATAGGTGTAGATCAATATGTAGCCGCTAGAATGGGTTTAATGGTATCTTCTAGAAGTGAGTTTAATTATAGTGGTACTGATTATTTAGTATATAATTTTTACTATTTAGGGAGTAGTAGATTTGGTAATTTAACTGGCTCTGTGCCTTGGGTAGGGCCTGGAGAAACTTCTGTAGGATCTCCATATATAGGTTTTTGGAATACTACTTATCCATCTATATTTACTTATGATGATTTTGATACAGGAGATGATGTATATCCATGGGGTACAGATACTAACGAATGGTTATACTGGTTTAATAATGACGCTTCTATAAGTACTTCTAATCATTGGGGGTTTTTTACTCCTTATGTACATTATGTAAATAGTTATTTAATAGCTGAAGGATCAGCTTATTCAGATTTTCAGGACGCTTGGAGCTTTTTTAATTATAGTAATCTTTTAGGAAGTGGAGTACAGGCCTTTAGTGTAGAATCTCCAGCTGTGCCAGTAGTAGGTAATCAGTATGGATTTACTCCTGATACAGGGGTAATAAATCATATAGATTTAATATATGCTTTTGGTAGAGATATGTGGGATAATGATGGAACTGGTAATTATTATACTTGCTGCTTAGACTGGACTAACTGGAAAGAGCTATTACATGAAGATAGAGGAATAGGTTTTGGTTATAATCTTAATAATGTAAGAGTATATATTTTAGGTAATGAAAATATAGATGATGGTTATTATGATTATAGTATAGGAGAGTTTACTAATGGTAATGGAACTCCATCAGATTCAGATACTCAGGATCCTGAAATAATAATAGGAGATGAGCCCGCTTATCATGGTAACGCTGTAGAAGAAACTAATGAAGGTATTAATCCTGTTTATTTTGGGCAGTTTTGGATAAGAAATACAAATCCAGCGACTAGTACTAATGATCCTTTTTATTTAGGAGTAGATACTACTAGATGGATATGTAAATGGGAGAGTGATGACGCTGGAAACTGGTTAAAGTTACATGAGAAACGCTGTAAAATGGAAGTAGGGCACAGGTACAAACTAGGACAAAAACTAGATGTATCTTTTATAGATAAATCTCCTGAAACTGCATATACTGGAGATTTTTTAATGACGCACTTGGCTTTTTCAGGTATTTATTTATGGAGCTCAGGAAGTACTGAGCAGAGTAACTGGATAGATAAACCTTTTATGATTGCAGGAGGGGAGTTTAACGCTGGTACTATGGAATGGAAAGTACAGCTTATGGAGTGTAATAATTTTTACTGGAGTAATTTAACTAATACTAGTTATTCAAATAATAATAATTCTTAAAATGGCTAAACCTGGCAAAAGATTAAGAGTAAAAAATACAGCTAAAATACCTAGAACTACTTTAGGTACTTTTAGTAGTACCGCTAATAGTAAAAGGATAGTAAATAATGATAATTTATCTTTAAAAGGTAGATCTCCTTTACCAACTTCTAATACTGCTAAAGTAATGGGAGGATATAAATCTAATTCTGACGCTTTTGGTATATGGTTACGAAAAAATGCTATAACTACTTTATCAGGTAATATAAGTACTACAGGAAGTATTACTCAAATAGATATAAGGCCAGTAAGTAATTTTGGAGGAGGAGATTATTTATTAAGAAAAGGAGATACTTTTTATATTTATGATCAATTTTCTTATAAAAATAAACAATTAACAGCAGACGCGGATTTGTTGCATGGAGATGTAAGAATAACTATTACTAGTACATCTTTTATAAAAGGTACTGATATGTTTAGAGATGGGGCTTTTATTATTTTTGATAATAAAACTTTAGTAGAGAGAGTTAGTAATAGTATATTATATAAAAAATATACTTTAACTAATGCAGAATATAAAGCTCTAAGAACTTCTCCATATACTTTATTAGCTGCTGAAACTAATAAAATACATCTTCCTATTAGCTGTTATATTCAGTATAAACATGGAGCTGATGAGATGACTAGAGGAAGTTTATATATAGGCCATAATTCTCCTAGTACTACTTTAGGTAATTACTGGGGAGGTATAGTAGATTTTGTTTATAGAGAGAGAAACGATTTACTATATCAAATAGGAGCTAGTACTTATGCTTCGCCTGGATTTAGTACTGGTTATCCTTTAAAATCAGATGGAGATGATGGTACTGGATCAGCTTTAACATTATATACTAGCAGTAGTTTTACTTCTCCTACTAGTTATATTATATTACATCTTTATTATAAAACAATATGATAAAATATATATACATATTATTTTTTATTTCTATTTCAGCTAATGCTCAATTAGGAGTATTTAAGTATAGTACTATTTATGGATCAGTAGGAGTAAATCAGGTTTTAGATGTAGAAAATACTTATACTATACAGGAAGGAATACTAACTGAAACTACAAAAGATAATAAGTATAATTATAGATATGCTTTTGGAGTAAGGAGATTAGCAAGGTTATCTATGGAAGATAGAAAATCTTATAAAGATGGTACTGAAACTGATTATGGTAAATTTAGATCAGCTTTATTAACTGGTTTAGAGTATTTAGTTTCTTATGAAAATGTAAGAGATAGAGGTATAAAATATATAAATCAGGATTATTTTATAAGGTATTTAGGTAATCATTATATGATTAAGCTACAGAGTACAAACCTAGAAGGAATAGATCTAAAATATAGAGAAATAGATTTAAGAATAAAAAAGGATATAAATAAGTTTCAGCTATCAGCTGGGGCTGTTATCAGGTTTCATCCAGCTTATGGATTAAATCCTTTTAGTGTTTTTAGTGGAGGAGATTATATAGATGTAGCTAATTCTTTAGGTTTTAATTCTTTTTTTTATTGGAATGATGATAATAATAATGGTTATGTAGATAGAACAGAAGAAACTTTTAATTATTGGACTAATCCACTAGGAGATACTATAGCTAATAGTAATTCTGAATTTATGGAGTATCATTATTCAGATATAGTAAATGGATATAATGCTAATGAAATCAATAAACTAGGAACTCAAAGAACTTTATCTGCTGTAATAGGTATATCTTATTATACTCATAAAGATAATTACCATACTCTTATTTGGAGTAATGTATTACCTTATAACTATGCTTATACTGATTATGGATATTCAGGAGCTGTAGATTATGAAATAGGAGCTTTAATACAAAAGAAAATAACTAAAATTTTATCAGTATATACTGAAGGTATTTATTTAAGTTATTTAGATCGTAAAAATTATAATATAAAAATAGGTTTAAACATATTAATAAAATGAAAATTTCAGAATCAACTTCTCTAACTCTAGATTTAAAAACTTTAATTATAATAATTGGCTTTACTGTATCTATGGTAATGATGTACGCAAAATTACAAGCGGATATAGAGGACGCTAAACAATTACCTAAACCTACTTTATCAGCTACAGAATGGGAGATAAAGGATGAATTAATAAGAACTACTATAATGCAGAACGCGGAAGGTATAGAAGAAATAAAAGATAAATTAAATACTATTGAAAATAGATTATATGAAATCAATAAATAAAAAAGATATAAGTAATTATATATATATACTATTAATGATATTAGTATTTTTGTTTGCTTATACATCATCAGCTCAAACTTTTTTAAAAGATGAAATAGCAGTAGTAGAATTTAATACATCTTGGAATGAAGATAACTTTATAGAAGATTTAGATAAATTAAAAAATTGTAAATACTATACTATAATACTATGTGATTATGTAGAGTATATGGATGAGTATAATATAAAGCAACCTACTATAATTATATATAATAATGGAGAGGAGATAAAAAGATTTAAAAGTACTATTATGCTAGATTTTGATATAACATACAAAAAACTACAAAAAGAGGTAGATGTATTATTATTAAATAAATTTAATTAAAATGTTATTAACAGCTAATTTTTCACTAAACGAATTTTTAAAATCTAATGTTGCTAAACGAAGGGGGTTAGAACTGAATCCTCCTAAAGAACATATAAAAAATATGCAGATATTATGTATGAAAGTATTACAACCTTTAAGAGAGAAACTTGGAAGGCCTATTAAAATTAATTCTGGCTGGAGGAGTTTAGAACTAAATAGAGCTCTAGGAGGGGCTTATAGAGAGAAAAAAAATAAAGATGGATCTATAACTAAAATATATTCCCAACACTGCAAAGGAGAGGCCGCTGATTTACATTATGTAGATGAGAATGGTAAAGCAAATAATAAAAAGATATTTGATACTATACTAGAACTAGGTATAGAGTTTGATCAGATGATTAATGAGTTTAATTATAGATGGATTCATATTAGTTATTCAGAAGGTAAAAACAGAAATAGATTACTGGAAGCTTATAAAGATGAAAATAATAGAACTAAATACAGAAGGATTAAAGAATATAAATCATTATGAGTATAATAAATAAAATTTTTGGAGGGTTAAAAGTAGATGTAAATAAAGCTATTGATGATCTAACTACTACAAAAGAAGAAAAGCTCCAGTTAAAAATAGAGATGGATAAAGTTTTGAGAAATCATAAACAAACTATGTACCAACTAGAAGTAGAAGATCGTAAGAGTGCTAGATCTATGTATCAAGATGATAGCAATATACAAAAGATACTAGCAACTATTTTTACTATAGCTTATTTTGTTTTGTCTTTTGTATTAGCTAGATATTTTGTAATAGGAGATATTAATTTAGGAGAGTTTGAAATCAGTTTTATAAGTACTTTATTTGGTGCTATGAGTGCTAAAGTAAATACTATTATTGATTTCTTTTTTGGAGGATCGGCTAAAAAAAATAAATGAGCTTTAGGCCTAGATTAAATAAATTTGTTTATGATTTTATTAGTAATCATAAAAAATCTAATGTAGTAGGTATAATAAGCGATACTCATTTTCCTTTTGCTCATAAAAATTATTTACCTTTTATTTATGAAACTTTTAATAAATTTCAGGTTAATAGAGTTATTCATATTGGAGATCTCGTAGATGGAAGTGCTTGGAACATGTGGGAAAAAGATAGCGATATGCCATCAGGAGGTAAAGAAGCAGAGCTAGCTCAAAGGGATATAGATAAATTATTTAAAGCTTTTCCTGATGGAGATTTAATGATGGGCAACCATGATGAATTAATAAATCGCCGTATGTTGAAGCACTCTATACCTAAAAAATTCTATAAATCTTTTGCGGAAGCTTGGAATTTTCCTAAAGGATGGAAAACTCATAATTATTTAGAAATAGATAATGTATTATATCTTCATGGAACTGGAAAAAGTGGAGTAAATGCCGCTGTAAGTTTTATGCAAGATTATAGGCAATCAGTAGTAATAGGCCATACTCATAGCTCTGGAGGAGTAAATTATAGAGCTTCATATAAAGAGTTATGCTTCGCTCTTAATGTAGGATGTTTGATAAATGTTAATAGTATGGCTTATAGTTATGGAAAAAACTTTAGTAAGAAACCTACTCTAGGATGTGGTATAGTAGTAGATGGTAAACATGGTTTTTTTATACCTATGGATTTAGGAAAAAAAATAAGTTATTCAAAGTAATTAACAATTTATAGTTAATAACAATCATCATTAAAATTTTCTTTTTAAATAGTTTATAGGTTAATTTGTGTAAACAAAAAAACAGATTATGAATTATACAGAAACTTTAAGGCCTAATATGAAAGTATGGCTAGTTAATGAAATAATAAGATTAAGAGTATTAAATAATACTCCTGTAGATTTTAAAAAAATTAAACCATCTAATGATATAAAGGAATGGCTTTTTACTCATAGTTTTAAAGATCTTCATAAAATGCAGATAGATTTAATAGCGAAGCTAAAAGATAGGGGGTAAGTAATACAGCTCTATCTGTATATATTTGTATATGATTAATATATACGATTTTATGGATGAGCTGTATTACTTATTAGATGTTAATAATATATCAATGGAGGAGGATATGGAGAGAGATAGAGCTATACGATTATTATTAAAAACAAAAAAAAGAATGGCTACAGAAATAATTAATGATAAAAATATACTAGATGTTTACAGAAAAAAAGGAATGGAGGGGATTAAAAAATACTTTACTAGGCAGGTATGTTATTTATATTCTACGAGTTTTTGTTATGATGTATTATTTTATCATTATAAAAATGACTGGAGAAAATTAGAACTTATAATTAAAGATAAATTAAATGACTAGAAGAATACTTACTACTGAAGAAAAAGCTGATGTACTTAATACTATAGAGCAATCTTTTAAAAAATTATCTGAAGATCAGAAAAAAACTATATTATATAAAATAGGAATTTCAAAAATAGATATAGAGAGATTATCAGAAGCTGAACTATTAACAAAAGTTAAAACTGAATACGATACTTTAATATCAAGGATAGATATAAATAATTTTAGTGTAGATTCAAAATATAAAACAGCAGCGGAGTATATGAGCGGAGATAAAAAATCAGAATTTAAAACAGATGTACAAACATATAAAAACTTATAACATGGAACAATTAGATACAAGGGATTACAGCTTATTATTATCTGTACTCCATAATGAAAAACTAGATCCTAAAGATAAAGTAGCTTTAGATTTAGTTAAATTAAAATTATTATCAAAATTAAATAAACTAGAAGCATATTATGAATAAAGAAAAACTTAAAGAAATATATACTAAATATCAATTAGAAAAAGATGATATTTTTATATTAAAATTTGGAGGTAAAGATAAACCTATAATTACTAGAAGCGGTATAGAACGAATCCAGGCCATTTTAGGTATAGAATGTACTTTTAAAATAGAAAAAATATCAGAAGATCATAAAAGCGTTATTATAATGGGTACAGGATGTATTTTTAAATCAGATGATAGAGGGCAAAAAATGCCTAAAGTAATGGCCCAAAGTTTTGGAGAAGTTTCTCCAGCTAATAATAGATCCAGTTATCCTGTAGCTATGGCGGAAAAAAGAGCTTTAGGTAGGGTAGTACTAAAAATGGCTAATCTTTTTGGATTTTATTCAGAAGATGAGGCAGAGGAGTTTAAAAAATGAGAAGAAATTACTCATATATAGATGATAAAGGTTTTGTAAGAACTTGGATTATAATTTGTAATGAAGGAGATTTATTAGTAAAATGTAGTAAAGATGATTTACATAATTTACTTTTAGATATGTATAAGGATAAAGAAGTAAATATAATTGAGTTTTTTGAGTATAAATCTGATGAGTATTATATGTTTATTGAAGGAGAAAATTATGATGTAAATAAAGATTATAAAAATGAAATCAGTAGATAGATTAATAAGAATATCTTGTTATTATAATAAAGTAAAGTTTGCTGATTTTTATAATGTATTTAGTAATCCTAGAACTAAAGACGCTAGGAGTATGGTTTATCATATATTACATAATAAAGAGAATTTTACTATATATGATATTTCGGAACTATTTAATAAATCAAAAGATCATATAAAAGATATGTTAGAATATCATAATACAGAGTATGAAGTAATAAATCATTATACTAGACAATATGAAAACATATTAACTCAATTTAATAACTGGAATAATACAGATCTAGATTTAGCTTATAGTATTATTAAAACTAAATATGATTATGATACTGATATAAAGTATGAACAGATACTAAATGAAAATAATCGTTTAGAACATCAAGTAGATATATTAAAAATTAAATTAAATAAAAAAAGTTATGTATAAAATAAGAGGTAAAATTTTAAATAGTAGAATAGAAACTATAGAGAGTAAATCAGGAGATACTTTTGAAAAAATGTATTTAACAATAGAAGAAACTGATACTGGTTTTAGCCATAAACATCAGTTTGAAATTTTTGGTAAAGAATCTATAGCTTTACAAAAAGATAAAGTAAAAGTAGATAGATATGTTAATATAGAATTTTATATAAAAAGTAATGAATGGAAAGATAAATTTTTTAATACATTAAATATAAAAAATATAATTCTAGAAGATGATATAGTAATGCCTGATCAGGTATATGATAATGTAGATGAGAATGATAATACTCCATTTTAAAAATTAAAAATAGAAACAATATGGCGAAATATAGACAGATACATACAACTTTTTGGAATGATCCTTTAATACTGGATCTAACTCCAGAACAGAAGTATTTTTATATATACTTACTTACTAATCCTAATGTAAAACAATGTGGAATTTATGAGATTTCAGTAAGGCAAATTACTTATCATACTGGATATAATAAAGAAACTGTAGAAAAGCTTTTAGAGTTATTTATAGGACTTAATAAAATAGTATTAAGTAAAAAAACTAATGAAATAGCTTTAGTAAATTTTTTAAAGTATAATTATTCAGCTTCTCCTACTGTTAAAAAGTGTATAGAGAAGGAACTAGAAGAAGTAAAAAATAAAGAACTTATAAAGTATATATATAGTATAGATACACTAGATATAGAGTATAATAGTAATAATAAGAATAAGAATAATAATAATAATAAAAAAAAGAATAATAATAATAATAGTTTTCCTACAACAGAAGATTCTTTTAAAGATTATGTTATTAAATTAGAATATAAAGAACATCATAAAGATTTTATAGATTACTGGACTGAAGGATGGCCGCAAAAAATGAGATTTCAATATGAGAAAACTTTTAGTATAGAAAAAAGGTTATCTAGATGGGCTAAAAATCAATTTGCTACTAAAAAAAATGGAATGCCAGATTTTTATGATAAAGCTTATGCTCAAAGAATAGCACAAGATCAAAGTCAACAAAAAAAATATAGAGAACACTTGAGAAGTTTAGGATATGAGCAGAAAATGAGTTATAATGGAGAGCCATCATGGATAAAAAGTAAATAATATGGATTTAAAAAAATTACCTATAAAAGATATTTATAATTTAGTAATAGAAGGAGAAATAGATCCTTTAAAAGCTGTTATAGTATTAAAAGAAATAGAAAAAAAGGCAAAAGAATATAAAGCTATGATAGATGAAATAGCTTTAGATGAGATTACTAAATATGGTAGAGGAGGAACTGAAATAGATGGTTTTTCTATAAGTACTAGATCATCAGCTGGAAGATGGGATTTTAAACATATAAAAGAAATTCAGGATCTAGAAAAACAGCTAAAAGAACTTAAAGATAAACATAAAGGAGCTTATAATAATATGACTAGAAATTTAACTACTTTAGGAGAAGGAGGAGAAGTAATAATACCCGCTAATTTTAAACAGGGTAAAGATATAATAGTAATAAGTAAAAATAAATAAAATGGAATATATTATAATAGGATTTAGTTTATTAATAGGTTTTTTAGCAGGAATGTATTTAACTACTCAAATAGGGATCTGGATTAAAAATAAAATTAAAAATGGTAAATTATAAAAAAGTTTATTGTAATTATTTTGGATATGATGTAGGAGATCTAATAAAGTGTGAGATATGTTTATATGATTTACATCTTCCTTTTAGTGAAAAAACTAAAGTTAGAGAAGCTGTAGATATACATCATATATCTCCTAGAGGTTTAGGAGGATCAAAGTTAAAAGATTATCCTGAAAATTTAGTGGCTTTATGTAGAGAGTGTCATATAGAAGTAGAACTATGTAAAGAGAAAAATAAAAGATGTAAGATAATTCATCTAAAGAATATAATTAAGAAACTGGAAGAAGAACAGATAGGTAAAATAAATTGGTAATGACTAAACTATATATGAATAATAAAAAGAATAATATAGAAGATACATCTATTACAGAATACTTTACTCATATAGGAGAGAGAGCTGTAATATACAATAAGAGAATTAATAAGGAGATAGAAGGCCTGGATAAATTTAATAAGGAACAGAAGAAAATAATTAAAGAATTTTTTATACATCTATTAAAGGAGTTAGATAAATGAAAATAATTAATTATATTTGTATATCCTCTTATGAGGTTTTTGTATTGTTTCTGTTTTGTAAGGGCTTATATACTTTTAGTATGTAGGCCTTTGCTGTTTAATATATATATATGAATGAGATAAATATAAATGATTTACTTAATATGGCTGGTAATAATGTATATGATACAGAGTATAGCCATAAGCTTACTATCAGTTGTAAGCATAGTACTTTTATAATGTTTAAGGAACTAAAGGAGAAACTAAAGCTACTAGGTATTAAGGTTAATAATGCCCAGTTATTTGAGTATATGATAGTAGAGATGTATAATAGTAATTTAAATAGTTTAGAGTAATGGCTTACCTTCCTACTACTACTAAATACAAATGGATAAGGAAGATTAAAAAAGATTATAATAAATCTTATTCAGATCCTGAAATAGCTAAGCTATATAATACTACTAGATGGAAGAAGATGAGGGGCTGGTATATTAAAAGAAATCCTATATGTGTTATGTGTAAGGAAAAAAATATAATTAAAGAAGCTTATGTAGTAGATCATATTAAAGAAGTAGCTGATGGTGGTAGTATGTTTGATTACTCTAACCTTCAGAGTTTATGTGATCCATGCCATAGAAGTAAAACTAGTTTAGCTGTACATAATAGATATAAAAAGAAAAATAATAAATAAAAAAAAAATAAAATTTTTGAGGAGTAGATAAGGGGAGGGGGCTTTTAATCATAAATTCATTTTCTCTCCATAA
>Ga0163180_10000265_pt1 | contig 29939 bp, 42 predicted proteins | sample AtlANTMetagenome_2_FD_109647 | JGI IMG/M metagenome (GOLD analysis project Ga0163180, IMG submission 109647) | Marine eukaryotic phytoplankton communities from the Atlantic Ocean - Atlantic ANT 4 Metagenome | ecosystem: Environmental > Aquatic > Marine > Oceanic | place: North Atlantic Ocean...
ATATCATAAAATTGACCTAAGTGCACACTGTCACCAGTTAAGCAACCGTTATAAGTGTAGTTCATTGTCTGAACTACAAAACGATCTGCACCATAGTGGTAGATCGCTAGATTTGGATCTAGATCATTATTTCTAGTATATTTGTCAAACATATTTGAAGAGAATGTTTTCTCATACTCAAAATTGAGATAGTCATCAGTTAAATCGATTGACTGAGAGAAGAGAGATTTAGTTGTATTTGAATTGTTCATATCTCTATTATACACACAAAAGGGGTCAGTTTGGGGGATTTGTGTGCCACTTTGTGCACTGTCACCAACAGGGGTCATCTTCCTCCTCAAATGATATAGGATTAAAAGAATCAAACTCTAGTTTGTATCCTATAACTTTTGCATCTTCATATAGTTGGGTGTTCTTATCATAGTATGAAACATTACTATCAAGATATTCCTGGATATGTTTGCATAGTTGATAGGGGTTAATCTTATGATCATCGTTATCATTATTATCTAATGATATTCTTACATTAAGATTAACAAAATTGTTACTCATTAACAGCAACCTCCCACATATCACAATAAACTGTTAACCAGTTTCTTTGATCTTCTGTTAGAGTATCATCAGTGCATAGTAAATCATCAGCACTAATAAACTCTTTATTTTCTAAAGTGCACCAGTCTGATAACACTTCAGTCATAAATTCCATTTTGCTCATTGACATAAATCCTCAAATCGTTTGGTGGTTTCTATCTCAATATCAGGGATAGTGCCTGTTTTTGAATTTTGTTCAAGTGCATATAACTGGTCATCGGTTAAATTGTTCTTGTTTCTATATTCTATCCATACTTCATCATAGATTGTTTCTAATAGTGTTTCATGATGTAGAACTGACATTTATGTAACCTCCATAGTTCGATAGTCATTGACAACAGTTTTTTTACCATAGTTATCAATCAGAATTGTTCGATTAGTCTTAGGGGTGTAACCATGTTTGTCAGTTTCCCCTATGATGTAATTTACTAAAACTAAATGCTCTGTTTTGTAACCAGTTTCATCAGTCATAATAACAACATCACCAACACCGATCTCTTTAGGTGAATTGTATTTCATTATGCAACCTCCCTGATATATCCATTTTCTGATTTTATGAACTGGTCTAGCATAGGAATATGTAGATCTGGATCATCAAAATCGATCTTAGCACATCCATCAACACCCCACTCTGCTAACTCTTGAACGAACTCATCCCAATTAGCACAACAGCATGCCATATTTTGAAAATTGTCAACTTCGAGGATTCTGTTGATGATTGTTTGAGTTTTTGTCATAGTTTCTGAATTTCTTTGTATACTATTATTATAGTGTATTTTGTGACCTATGCGAGGGATGTTGTGACACATATTTAACTGTCCTAAAAGAATGATGGTGTTTTAGGTGTTACTGGTAATTCTACCTTAGTAAATAATCTGTTCATGATATCTCTAACTCTCTCTCTGTCTAGTGAATCACCATTGCCCCATGTATAATCGGTTACATGATCTGATGCACACATATCTAAGTGCATTAAAGTAGCGTATGCAATTTGTTCTTTAGTTCTCTGGTTCTCAGGGTAGATGCCATCTTTACCATAGAATGAAAGTACATAGTCAAGAAATTCTGCAAAGTTGTTCATGTTTCTCCTTTGTTTGTTATCTTAATTATAAAGGACTATGTACTAAATTAGTGCTATGATGTGACACTTTGATGACTGGCACTAGATGCTGCTATTTTATCAAGTTTGGTGATAATATCCTCTAGATCATCAAGTTCAACTTCAGTCAAATCTATTGCCATTTGTTCAATACACCATAGCAAGAGATCCGCTTGATTTCGATCAACAGTGATTTCTGTTTGTGACATTTGGTGATTTACCTGATTTTTGATTGAGTTTGTATTATACATCATAAGAACTCAAATATCAAGTAGTCCAGTGTAACATTTAATTGTTTACATTGAACTTCAAAATGTTCAAGTGATTCGATGTTAGTTTCTAGATCAAAATGATCTGTTTGAATAATAAATTCACTAGGCATGATTAGACCAGTAAATTGCATTAACCTCGGCAATGTTTAGATAATCTTTATCATGATAGGTCATTACATCAACATCTTCATAATCAAAAATGAACTCTTCACAAAAATGCTCAACAGATGCAAGTTTTTGATGTTCAATACATCTTAGCATTTCACCTATTTGATAATCATCCATGTCACATTCATCGATGCAAAATGCAATGTTTTTCTCTAATTGTGTTGTGTTCATTGATTTGCAAGACATAAAAGTTTACCTAGTAAGAGTGAATTAGTACGACAAGTTTCATCATCTTTGTATTCTTTTTTAATCTCATTGAATACAAGTTCAATTAACTTTTCATACTCATCAATCTGTAGATCAGTGGAATCATCAAAGATTTGCTGACTCCATGCGAACTGAGTTTGTTGATCAGTTGGTTTCATTAGTTCCTCAATTACTACTTTATCAATATACTCGTTATCGGGTGAGTATTCAACCCCTCTTGTGTCAGTTTGTTGACTGTCATCAGGTGGCATCCAAATTCCCTCTCCTGTCATATAATAACCTGCATCTATCATTTCTTGATACGATGATACTTTAGTCATGATTTTAGTAGGTTAGTTTATCAAAGAATGTTTCAATCTCTTTAGGTAGATCATCAATCATACCGTTATCTCTCAAGAGATCATATAATTTAATGAGATGATATTGCTCATCAAATGTAATTTCAAATGTGTTCATTATGCTCCTTTAAATGATATTGAGTTTGAGTAATTTAGTTTATTAAATATACACGATTGATGTATATTAAAGAGTAAATCGAAGTTAACTCCCTCCCAATCTGTCCACTCTGAAACATAATCAGTGACATCAAAATCACCTGTTCCGTTAACATTTAGTGGGCATGATTTGAAATCATTGTTATCATCAACCCAGAATAATCTACCGAATTGTTCACTACTATACATGATTAATTGTCCCTCCAAGGTGAATTAAAGTATGCTTTATTTACAGTATAAATTGTGAAGATTGCAACAACAATACCAGCGAAACCAAGTAGTAAAATTGGGGATTTGGGGATGTCATACTGAGGAATAGAGGTGAGTAAAATGTTCATTGAATGTTAATTAAGGTTTGCAATTAGTGGTGATGATTATCTCAAATAGAGATAACCACCTGCCCAATCTGTAAAGTTTGGATCATGTAATTTAGCACGATCATTAATAACTCTCATGTCAAATCGTACATACTTTGTGTGAGGTGATTTCCATGATGCTGGTTTGTAAACTTGACCAGTCTCTTTATTAACAAATGCGTGTACACTACCATCACGATACTCATTTCTATTTTGAAATGTATCAAAATCTTGCTGAATGATTTTGTAGTATTTTCTACCTGACTCAACTTTGAATCTCATCAAGTTTTCACGATCTGTGTAACCTTGACGAGTATGATACAGTCTATAATTTTCTGTAATGGTCGCAGCATATCTTTCTGTCCATTCTTGTACTCTTGTTGTGAGTGTTTTTGTTTCATACTCGGCACTTGTAAGAGTTGTAGTCATGTAGTTCTCTGTTTGTTTATACTACTATTATACATCCCCTAGAGCATCAGTGAGTGCGTTTTGTACCACTTTGTTAGTTGGCACACGCTCATCGATTAGTGTAGAATATTCTTCATGCAGTTCACATCCTATGTAATGCCTACCCAAATCTTTAGCAACCATCGCAGTGGTTCCCGATCCTATGAACGGATCTAATATAATATCACCTTTTTTGCTCCCTGCCTTAATGCAAGGTATAATTAAATCAGGTGGATATACTGCAAAATGTGCACCTTTATAAGGTTTGTTTGTTATTGACCAAACAGACCGCTTGTTTTTTGTAGGATAAGACTTGGATAACCCACTATGAGGAACCAGACCAGTGCCAGGATTATGGTACTTACCTTTAGTGCGGTCTCTTGTACCCCAGTCTTTTGCTGGTTCTTTGATTGCTTCATTGTCATAGTAATACTTTTTATTTTTACTTAATAAGAACACATATTCATGTGATTTAGTACATCTATCTCTAACAGATTCTGGCATAGGATTAGGTTTATGCCAAATAATATCTTGCCTTAAATACCATCCATCTTGCCTTAATGCAAATGCTAACATCCAAGGGATGCCGATTAAATCTTTCTCTTTTAATCCATCTAATTTATTACCTCTACGAGCACATTTATCTGGTAGATCTTGTTTAGTATTAGAAACAGTTTGTTTAACTAATGCTTGACCTTTTCCTGGTCTATAGTTATAATAACTATCACCAATATTCACCCATAATGTACCATCATCAGTTAAACAGTTTCTAACTTCTCTGAATATATCTACTAGATTAGATATATATTTTTCTGGTGTATCTTCCTGACCTATTTGTTTATCTTCACCACCATAATCTCTTAGTCCGTAGTATGGTGGTGATGTAATACACATCCTAGGTTTATCACATATACCAGTAGTAATGTGTCCTTTTAAAATGTCAAGAGTGTGACGACAATCACCATATAATATAGTATCTTTCATCAGTTAAGATTCACTCTCTTGATATCTACATCACCATATTGTTCTCTTACTGTTCTCTCAGCAGCAGCATAATTTGTTGCTGGAACTTCAACATCAATTAAACCCATATCGTTACGATAAAATGTAACTGTAGCAGTACGATAAGACATAGTTAGTTAGAAACAGGGGGAACAGTTGTTAAACATTTAATTACTTCAATCTCAGTACCACCAAGATTAGTTTGAATTAAATTCTTTGCAGCATTTGGTGTGCTTGCAGTAACTTCTTCAGTAAAATGTTTTCTACCATTTGGAAGTTTACGATAGGTTACTTGTTGAACATAAGACATAGTTAGATTCTCCTTTAATGTAATATTTATCGGGTTACAGTTGATATTGCTGGTAACCCTTGATTGAAAATAGTATCAACAACTGCTTCAACTTTTCTTGCAGTGCTAATACCAACTTTTGAATAAACTGGTACACATACCATACCATAGACCTTATCAGCATTGCCTGTACGGATAACTCTACCTATTGTTTGACTGATACCTATGTAATCCATAGATCTCATAAACAACACTGCTTCAAGTCCATTGACATTGATACCTTCTGATAGTATGCTATGATGCAATACAACAAACTTTGTATTGTCAGCACCCCATGTATTCAATGTTTTAAAGAATACATCACGAGATACTTTCTTACCATTGATGACTGCACCAGTTTTGGATGTAATATACATCCAAGAATAACCTCTATTTGATAACTCAATACAAAAATCTGATTGAGATACTAATTGAGTAATTTGTTTTGTAGATTTAGCACATATTAGTACTTTATCTTTTTCTAAATTATCAATTGCCTCTAGCATATTGTCAGATTCTACCTCTGCATAGATCTCATCTTTTTTCATTAGATCTCTTTTGTATACTTCAACTTTTGGTGGTAGAATGTAACCCTGCTCAACTAATTGAGGTGCTGGTACATTACAAATAACATCACCAAAAATATCAGTGTCATTCATACCTATTTTGAATGGACTCAAACTATGCTTAGGTGTAGCAGTAAAGAAGTATGATCTCTTAGCATATATTGAAAGATGCTCAACTGCTTCAATAAAGTTTTTTTGTACACTATTGTGTGCTTCATCAAAGTATATTGTATCAACTTCAATATCAAGTGATTCAGATACTCTATGCAATGAATGATATGTTGTGAATATCAATAGATTATTTCTGCTATTGTTATACCAGTGCTCCAATTCATCAGTTTTTGTTGTACTATTATACTTTGTATCACCACTATGTACATGAATAACTTCTGCATCAATAAACTGTAGAAATTCTTCACATAATTGATGTGCTAATAGTATACGAGGTGCAACAACTACTACAGTATGTGCAAACTTCTCATTTCTAGCAAATAGTCTTTTAGTATCTTCAATCATACACATTGTTTTACCACCACCTGTAGGAATGATAACCTTACCTTTAGGTGTGTTTGACATTGAGTCTAGAGCGTCAATTTGATGTGGTCTTAGTTGCATAATGAATTTCAATTACCTTAATTATAGCATAAAAAAAGACCCCCGAAGGGGTCTTGTGACAGTTATTTGATTGCCACTCTCTCTGGAACTTTAACATCTAGATTTTGTAGAAAGTTAACTACAAATGCTTCCAGATAGATCAAAGGGAGTATAACAAAATCAATACCTCTAAGTTTTGTGAATTTAGAGTAATCAACTGTTTTAACTTCTTCATTGACATTTAGTGTCAATGTTTCTGCTTTAACTTCTTCAGTCACAATTGGTTTAGCAACTGGAGTATTTAGAGTTTTAGTAACAGTTGTTTTACGAGTGCGTCTTTTGCGAGGAGTTGTAACTTTCTTCGCTGTAGATGCAGTTGGCATAGAATAATAATGCAATGGATGGGCGAAACATTAAGGGTAATGTAATTTTAATTCAACATCATGTCTCTACTTCTTGTTTGAGAGGAGTGGGGCAATGATCTGGGTTTCACCCAGTTGCCCAAATTTACCTACTGGGAATCGCTTACACCTGTACCCCCAAACTTAATCGGGGCAGTAGAACCACATATCCAAATGGGACTTACAACTTCAAAACTGTCTTTTCAGATGTCCGAGGACATCAGCAGTACTAGAGGTCTCCAAACATAAAGAGCAGTTATCCACAGCGTGATCAAAGATCATCTGAATTGTTGCTCACCCCTGCCTAGCGTTTGCCCATTCTCAAAACTGTTAGAGTAGTTGAACCCTTAACTGTTTCGCTCTTCTATTATAACGCATCTAGGTCACTGTGCAATCGTCGTTGTGACACTTTATCAACTGGTTCTTCAATGAATGTTCTTTCTTTACCATCTTCAGTGAGAATAACCCTAGATCTTTCTGTACTACCTGCCTCCCTTACATATATTGTAATGCCACCATCGGGTGATTCATAAATTTTTGGCATTAGTAAAACCTCGGTGCAGTTGGATAATTTCTTAATTCTAATTCAATTTCATCAAATATTCTATTGAGTGATCTTGCATAATCTCTATATGCACTACCAACATAAATTTGACCTGCTACAACTGAAAATGTAGCAATGCCCCAGAATAGATAGTAAAATTTACTTTTTACTTGTGCTCTTAGTTTTTCTTTAACTTGCATGATTGTCTCCATCCCCGATATTATACCATTTTATGAGATGGATGTAAACCCTATCGTTATTTGTTGTAATTAATATTGTAGATATGGAACATCATACCATGATAACCAGAATTATACTTTTTACCACTACCTTTCATTTGTAGATGAAATAGTTTTCTACCATCCTCTAATCTAAACTCTAGTGTAGTATTATTTAATGTCCATCTACCCTTCTCAACTTGTTTCTCCATCATATTTACTGCTACCATCCTGAGTAAATCAGATCCTTTAGTATGCCATATAATAGTATCAACTGCATCACCTTCAAATCCTCTTCTAACAATAACATCAAATATTGAACACTTGTTTTTATTCATCCATGTTACAAATGAACTGCAAACTTTCTTCTCTATATTATTTTTATACACCCTATTTTGATGTATCTCTTTTTCACTAAGATTTAAATCAGGATGTCTCTCTTGTACAATAGATTTTAATTCTGGATTAGGATAACCAAAGAACATTCTAAGGAATGACTCACTATGTCCTTTAATCTTAAAGTGTTTGATAAACTTCTCAGTTGATAGTAATGCTACTTGAGTATGATTCTTTGATATACTCTTGATAGAATATTTTCTCTTACTAGTCTCTTCATACATATCTACCTTAGTTTGTGGTCTCCCATCAACTTTATGCTCACCACCAAATAATTGGTCGAATAGAGCAGCAAGTTTATGTTCAAACTCATGCCCTGCTTTCTTTGCTTTTTTACCAGCAGTTATAGATGCAGTCATTTCAGATCGTTTAGGTATCTTCATTATATTCTATTAGTATTGAATAAACAATGGATGTGTGACAGTTATTTGATTGACCTTATATCAAATGTTAGTTCACCATGTACCTCATTTAAATCTACATGAGGTGCTAATAATGGGAACTTGTCAGCATAATCAGCACCCATACCATAAGACCACTCTACAAAATCTTTATAATTACCTGCAAAGTTAGGTAGGTCATGTCCAATATAATCATGTATTTTACCATAGATAAAATCTTGAGTCAATTTAGGGTCATTTGCAATAATATTATAAAAGTCATCGGTAAAGTTTTGATCTTTATTTAATATACTGAAATTCATAATTTCTTTAGTGTTTAATAAATTCTTAGAATCTTTAACAATATTTCTCCAGAATGGTGAATCATACTTAGAACCAAAATGATATATCCATGCCATATTTTTATACCAGTCATCAACAACTGTTTCATAATACCAGTCATTCAAATGATTAACTAGATCTTGATCATGAGGATTCCCAGTAAGTGCATAATCACATATTTGATTTGAAATATAATCATAATACATACCTGCCAAAGATTCTAATGGATCAATAAATCCAATAGCATTGCCATTACGAATATATCTACCACTATGATGCACCATATACTTTGATAGTCTAGGTGTCCATTTAAATTTCTTGTATGGATAACCTAGTGCTTCAGGTATTATAGTTCTAAAATCTTTTAATGCCTCCTCCTCAGTTGTAATATTATCATTATAAGCATATCCAAATGTTCTCCTTGATTGTAATGGTATTCCAAACATCCACCCATTTTGATGAGCATATGATATAGTACAACCCCAATCTGCTGTTTCAGGTAATCTTAATGCTAATACACTATTTACAGTTACTAATATAGAATCCAAATAATTATTATCATTCAGCAGTGATTTACCACCAGTACAATCAATAACAAAATCAAATCTTTGTTGATATAATTCTGACTTAGATGATGATAGATATACACCATCATGAGTAAACTTAATATCTTTTATACTCTCATCCCTTAGTGTCAAATTAGGTGTAAATTTTGGTAGGTAATCTAAAAAGAATTCACTAAAATATTTTGTATCAAAGTGCATACCCACTGAGTGTGGGTCTAACCATCTAACAAAATTGTGTTTTTTACCCCATCCAATAAACTTATTACCAAACTTAACTGTAGTATCAAAATATTTCTTAAAATGAGGTACTGCTAGTGTTGTAGTATGTGCTATTTGTGATGGTAGGTCAGGTGTAGTTGACTCACCTATACCAAATATATTGACATCGGAGTCATATATCCATGTCAATTCTGTATCAATATCTCTCTCATCAATTAACCTTAATAGACAATTGATGCCAACAACACCTGCACCTATTACTGCTATCTTTTTCATACTAATATGTTTTATATCCTATGGTTCCAAATTCCTCTGGTGAATAGCAATGATCTAACATATTAAAACGATCTGCATATGGAGCACCTAGTCCAGTTGCTAATTCAGAAAATAATGTACGATCATTCATTATCACAAATGGCACAACTCTTTGTCTACCACCTATATCTTCAACATCATTATCAATGTGAATGAGTTTTTTATAATCCTCATCAGTCCATTCATCATTCAACACTTCATCTAACCAAGGTTTTCCTGGAAAAAATGCAGGATGTAAATATCTCTCTTGAGATAAGAACTTTCTTGCTTCTACTTTAATATCTTTCCAAAATTTTGTATCAAATCTTGAACCATACATGTACATGAATGATAGGTGTGATTGATAATCCATTGCCAATAGTTCATAATATGTCTCTTCAACATGTTCTTTAATTTTCTCTATCCCCGATCCATCTTTATGAATGAAATGAGTGTACATTGCAATTGACTCACACATAACATGAACGCACTCATGATGACATGCAGTTAGTGGCATAATATCAATCAATGACGACCCATTTCTAATATATCTACCAGTAGTGGGACAAATAACATAATTAGATACTTTAGGAACCCAATTTCTTTTCTTAAACTTCCATGTACTCACATCATCATCAGGAAATGCTTCCTGAATATCTTTCATAATTTCTTCATCAGTTGTATCTTTACGATGTATTGAATCATACATGTAAATCCATAACTGTTTACTCTTAAGAGGAATACCAGTCATGTGACCATATTTACCTGCATATTCAATACAATAATCCCAGTGACCTGCTTCTGGTTTTTCTAGAATGATAGCAGTATTTACTGGTCTAAGACTAGGATCACCATAAGCATTACTATCAAAGAGTGGATTTTTCTCTGTACAATCAATAACATAATCATAATTAACACCATTGATAATTGCAGCATCAGGATTAATTAAAACAGAATCAATTTTTTCCTCTATAATCTTTACACCATCACCAAAACATTTACCACCATCTTTTACCATTGCAGTTCTAAACATTTCAATATCAAAGAACTTTGCAGTTTGTGAATGAAATGATAATTGAAAATTCTTATCACTTTGACCCCATCCAATATATTTGTACCCATGACAATCTTTAGCATCAGCATATTTTTCCATCCACCTTTTAGTCACATTTGACAATACTTGTAGACCATCAAAAAATGCAGGATTTGTACCTGACATCATTTCAGGGTAAACTTTATCAGGATCATGTATTAATACATACTCATCATCTTTAAACATAGAGTATAAATTATATTTTGTGAGTTGTAACGATGCTAACTGTACAAAACCTGCTGCACTAGCACCCACCACTGCAATTTTTCTTGTCATTTTGAATAATTTATACTTGGGGTATTTAGATAGTTGATATTTAATAGTAACCTTCTATCTGTAGTTGGTGGTGAACCAGCATGTAATACATTTGAAGGGAACATAATTAATCTACCTTGTTTAGGTGTTACTGAGTCAAGTATATTATGGTTGTGATCAAACATAAATGTGTTACCAGTAGCATCATGTGGATAGTATATAAAACTATATGCTTTATTATTAGTATTATCTATATGTGGAATATAATGCTCTGGTTTATCTGGAACTGGTGTCTGTAATATTGCTCTAGTTCTATAATGATATCCTTGAGGACATAATTCATCTTTAATTTTAGATAGTAACCCACATATTAAATTGTGTAGTAAATGGTCATTAACATTCTGCTCTTTATCATATACTGCATGTACAAATTGTGAATAACCTTTATTATTCTCATCCATGTATGGTTGATAACACCAATGTGTCTCAGGACTCATTATAAAATCCCTGATAACAGATTGATATGTTGGTGTTATAAAATCATCAAATACTTTAAACTTAAGAGGGGTCATCCTTTTTATATAATGAATTGATAGGTATGATCTTATCGTCAAGTAAGAAATCAAAATTACGATCAGGATCTTCAAAGTTCTCTTCTACATTATCAATGAATCCTTTTAAGTCTCTAATTAGTTCCCAACATGAATCTACCTCAAGTCTCTCCTCAGGTGATAGATCATCAAATCTACCCATACGAGCATAATAATTATATTTGGCAGTAATGTACTCCCTGACTTTAATAAAGTCTTTAAATGTTGCTACTGCTGCCATTGTTTTACTACTGTAATGTTTGCTTTTCTAAAATCGTCATCGACAAACTTTAGTGCTGTACCGTTATATGATACCACATAACCCTCTGGTTGTGAAGGTCTATTGTCAACAAATGTCTTGATATCAGTAACCTTATTAAGTTGATTGATAATCATTTTCTTTGCTAAACGAATTGATAGATATGATGCAACGGTAAAATATATATCCATTTCATACTTAGCAATGAACGCAATACCCATACTCTTCATATGCTCATATCTTTTCTTACCCTTTTCTGATTTCTTACTAGCAATCTCCTCATCCATCTTAGTTGAGTAGAACTTAGCAAACTGTTGAGCAACATTTCTAACACTACCTAATCCTTTACCTGATCTGATAACCTGATTAAAGAACTGTTTGAATAATGTTGCCATCACAAATTTAGACTCACCATACTCTTGAATGATATCAAGAAACTTAGATGAACGCTTGAGTGATCCTTGTGCTTTGTTGATGATAGCAGTATACTTTGCTGAATCTCTAACATCAAAGTTTGACATACCAGTATAAACAGAACTAGCAACCCATACATCTTTAGTGCTATTGTATTGTGGTGCTTTATTATATACTGCAGTAGATCCAGCGATAGTATCACCTTGATATACTGTATGGAATACTATACCTAACTCAGATGGTATAACTTGCTCACCTAATGGTGTGTTTGCCTGTATAGCATATCTTAGAGCGTTAGGTTGAAATGTAACATATTGAGTATCACCTATACTACCCCATGAACAATCACCTTGAGTGAATAATAAATCACCTTGAATAATACCTTTAATATTAAGTTGAGGAAGATATTTAAGACAAGTCTTTAGTTTATCTCTCAATATATTTGACTGATAGTATCGATCAATATCTGTATCATCATAACATACTTTAGGTGTAACTTTATTGAATACAGATTTAGTACCAACAAAGAATCTACCAGTAACAGGATCAGTGCCACATACAATTGCTGGTGCACCATCCCATTTAGTACTGATAGTTAGAGTGCTCTTTCTACCTGATAAAACATAACCAAATTGTCTTAGTAAATCTACAACCTCAATACCACCAGCAGTGCCAGTGTTAAGAATATTATCTTCGAGGTGCTCTAGGTGTGTGTTTTTCATACCCTTATTATAGTGCATGACAGGGTTTTTGGGGGGTTTTGTGGACAGTTTGTAATGTGTCACCGAAATGCTTTCCCTGCTAAGTGTGCAACCATAGATCTCCTGATACCACGAGTAACAGGTGTAATCCTATGCAAACAAAAACTAGGAAATACAATCAATGTACCCTTATCTCTAGGTAAATCATCAAACAACTCTGTGTGATGTATTTGTAGATCACCACCATCATATTCATTACCATTACTAAGTTGTAATGAGAATCCAATCTTTCTTTGTGGTGCATCATCACTCAAATCATTATCTACATGCCAATTATAATGACAACCATCATCTTCATATCTTATATATTGTAAATTCTCAAATCCTTCAGCATCAAAATGATACCATCTACTATTAATCTCTCTAGCAATATCACCAATACGATTATAAATCCACTCTACATCTTTATCAAATGCTATAAATGAGTTCCAAGATTTACGAATAGGATTAATAGAACTGACATCAATTCCTGACATTTTGACACCAATATCCTCACCAATTTGTGTTATTTTATCACACTCTTCATTGGTAAAAGCATTTGGTATGCAATGTGGATCTAATCTTGGATTCATTTAAATGGTGGTCCCACTAACCATACTACTAAACTTCTTCTAACACCTCTAGTCACTGGTGTGACCTGATGTAAAACATAACTTGGAAATACAACTGTTAAACCTTTTTCTTTAGGTGCAGTTGCTAACCTAGTTCCATGCAATTGGAAATCTCCACCATCATACTCTGTTGGATCTGACAATTGAATTGTCAACGACAACTTACGAGGTGGTGCATCACCTTTGACCGCACCATCTGTGTGCCATCCATAGAATGAACCTGAGGAATCATACTTAGTGAACTGTAGGTCTTCATTAAACCCACTTATTTCAAATCTCCAGTGCAATCCATTCAGATTTCTAGATATACTCGCAATTCTATCATACACCCACTTAGTGTTATCAGTCAACTTTATCCAACTGTTTTGTGATTGTCTTATATTATTTCTTACCTTAGACTCTGATGAACTACTACCAACAGTAGAATCTATTAATTGTTGTGACTCACCTAGTCTGATGATCTCATCGCACTCTTGTGGAGTAAACCCACCTTCCCAAGTAGCAAAGTCAGACTCATCGTATGTAGGATGAGGTAATATAGGATAATATGACATAATAATTTAGTAAACGACTCGAATGTCACCTCCATTAGGTATGACTTGATAAGGAGTACCAGCGACTGCTCTTCCACCAGGTGCAGCACCAGGCATGCCCCAGTCACCACCAGCAACGCCAGGTTGACCAGGTGTGCCAGGTGTTCCTGGTTGTCCATCACCGCCTGGTGTGCCAGGTGTGCCAGGTGTTCCTGGTGTTCCGTCATCACCAGGTGTGCCAGGTGTTCCGTCTGATCCAGGTGTGCCTGGTGTGCCAGGTGTTCCACCGCTACCGTCTCCACCACCACTGCCAGGTGTTCCTGGTGTGCCAGGTGTTCCTGGTGTACCATCTGATGCAGCACTACATCCAGCACTACCGCCAGGTGTACCAGAACTGCCAGGTGTACCACTTGAACCACCACCGCCAGGTGTTCCACCCTGACCAGGTGTTCCCGAAGTGCCAGGTGTGCCAGGTGTTCCCGAAGATCCTCCTCCGCCTGGTGTTCCCGAAGATCCAGGTGTGCCTGGTGTTCCGTCAGTTCCTGCTCCGCCTGGTGTACCAGAGGTGCCTGGTGTTCCTCCTGAAGATGATAGAGCATTTGTTTTATTGTTCCATCCTCTACCCTCAGATCCAGATCCACCGTATCCTTTTACTCCCTTGACTCCATTATAACCACCATATCCTTTATTTCCACCTTGTCCACCATATCCTTTTGAACCTCCACCACCGCCAAAACCTTTTGAACCGCCTTGACCTTTCGATCCACCAGAACCACCTGATCCTCCTGAACCACCGCCTCCACCTGAACCACCCGAACCTCCAGATCCTCCAGAACCTGGTCCTCCTCCAAAACATGCTACTTTATACTGTGATGTGTTTACTTGTTGTGCTGTATTTCTACTAGTTACCGTTACTTGTTCGGTAACAGTTGATCTGGATCTTCCTTGACCCCACCATCCTCTTCTACTCCTCCTAGTTTGTGCATTTGATGACTGTGATGTTGATACCTGTTGGAAGGCATATGTAAAGGACTGAGTTGTCCTTTGCATGCCAGGTGACCCATAGGATCCAGGTGAACCAGGCGATCCATCTGATCCACTAGAACCAGATCCACCGCCACTACCAGGTGACCCATCCGATCCATCATTACCAGGTGAACCGTCTGAACCAGGTGAACCAGGCGATCCATCTGATCCATCTACTCCATCTACTCCATCAGAACCAGGAGATGTATTGGCAGAACCATTAACTCCGTCAACTCCGTCAACTCCATCAGATCCACCGCCACCACCTGCCCATATTCTAGAATCACCACCTTCACACTCAACAAATACAACACGACTTGATGGTGCACCTGGATTTGTTATATTAATGGCATTACCACCTGCCTGTTGCTTTGCACCACCTGACGCAAAAATACCATCACCACTTGGTGTGTTATGTACATATAAACTTAGATTAGATGATGAAGAACTACCTATTGATAGTGCTGGTGTTGATGTAGAATTAGATATCATTCTACCTCTAATTCTCAAATATTTTGTAATATTCTTATTAAGATTAGAGTTCCAATTAACATTAGCGGATGTTGTTGGAGATGATAATGTACCAGCATCAAAATATTCTTCTTCTGTATTTGGTTGCTGCTCAATAACATAATCTTTGATGACATTTCTTATATCATCAGGAGATAATTGTCCACTAGTAGGAACTCCTACATTCTCAGTAGAATCTAATAGGTATGGTTTATGTGGTGCTCCAGATGATGTAGGTAAAGATGCAAATTGATATGGTGCATCAAGATCTGTCTGTCTGTACATTTCAGATGCAGAAATTGGTGCATTAGTATTACCTATTGCTGTTCTTATATCTCCAAAAGATATCTGTGTTCCAGTACCACCAGTGAGAAGTATCTGAGTAGTATTTGACCAGTCATTTGCTGCCATGCTGTATTACCTCAGGATAGTGTTCCTAATGAGATGGATCCGACTCCTATTACATTTAGTTTAGCAGTAGTACCATCAATAATAAATTCAACTCCAGTCGTAGCACTACCTACTAATGATCTCCATATACTATCAGATCCGTAAATCTGAAGTTGATTTGTTTGTTGGAAATAACACTGGTTAGAAGTACCCCAACCTGTAGTAAAGTTTGGTGGATTAACAGGTGATACACCACCACCTCCAGGTAAAGTATCTCTGTACTTTTCAAAACTACCTGATATTTGTTGGTCAATCACTCTTCCTTTAAATCCTCTTTCCATGAAGAAATCAAATCCAGGATCAGTTGCAAGACCAACAGGATCACCGTCTTCAAATCTTACAGTAAATCTTTTATTAGCACCATCATACCACATGCTACCTGCAAAGTCACCATCAGCAACATCAACAACAGCAGGGTTATCTGGTATGCCACCACCAGGAGTATAATTTCTTGGTAAGATAAATGCCTCTCCAGCATATCTCATATCTAACGAACCACCTGGATCACCACTGTTAATACCAATCCTACATGTAGTTGTACCAGCAACACCAACAGTTCCACCTACCCCTGTATGATTATTCCAGAATGTTGTAGGTTTATAGACTTCAAATGTACCACCATTATTAGAAGAATTTATAGTTGTCGTAGTTCCGATACCTACGCTACCCTCAAATATTGCTTGAGAGTTTGATAATACACCTGCATCTCTAATTAAACCAACATGTAATAAATCAGTTGCAGTTCTTTGACCTGAAGTGGATCCAATACCTATACCCTTACCACCACTACCATCTGTTTGTACAAATATCTCAGCACCATTACCAATTTGTAAACCTTGACTAACTGTTGTTGTTATACCTGAAGCACCAATACCCATGCCCAAGTAACTAGCAAACATTCTTGTGTCTGTACCGTCACCAATTACTAAATTATTAACTGTGGTAACACCTTGGTAGGCAATCAAGTTGTTAGCAGTAATTAAACCTGTTAATCCATTCAGATTTACATTTCCTACATCAACTGTTCCAATACCACTAACAGTTAAGTTTCCACCAACATCAAGAGAATTTGTTGTAATAATACCTGCAATCTTAGCGTTGCTAACTTCAACCTTACTACCAAAGAATCCATCAGTACATGATGAATATCCAGATGCAGTAATATCTGCAATACCTCTCAATGATCCTGAGAATGTAGCACCACCAGCAACTACAATACCACCGCCAACATCTACTATTCCACCGTTAGCATTAATTCTACCAACTGTAAGAGCAGCACCAGGTAGATTAATACCACCCAATCCCAAACTACCACCAGTAGTGAGATTTATATCTCCACCAAGTGTAGCACCACCACCTACAACTAATCCACCACCTGTTCCAGTAAGACCACCATTAGCTACGACTCCACCACCTGTAAATATTCCTGATCCACTTGATATGATAGATCCACATGTAAATGCACCACCTACAGTCATACCTTGAGCAGTATTCAACTCATCACAAGTTATATCTCCATCAAATATCATGTCACCTGCACCAGTGACAGTACCAGTTAATGAAGTGATACCAGCAACAGATAATCCAGCACCAACATTTATTGTATTAACATCAATATCTCCACCAATATCCAAATTACCAACAATACTTCCACCAATAGCAATACTACCACTAAGAATTATATCTCCATCAGATACTCTAACAGTACCAATAAATCCTGCTGCCTGTCCTGAAGCTGATGATGTTGCACCAACACCTAAAAACTCACCTACCAATAAATCCTGTCCTATTGTACTGATACCATTACCATTAATAAAGGCAGGTGCTAATCCTGTTGTTCGTAATTCTTCTACCTGAATGGAAGGATCACCCAATAAACTATATGCAGTTTGAGCACCAACAGCAGTAGATGCTGTTCCACTAAATGTTGTAGCAGTAATTATTCCTGCCTCTGCAACCACTCCACCACTAATTTTTAATGTGCTGAAACTTGTAATACCTGTAAATGTTCCTCCTACACCAGTAATATAATTAACATCAATATTAGGCGTGTCAGTTAAACCAGCAGCAACATTTGCTAATGCTGCGTTAGTAACCGTACCAATAAATTGAGGTGCTTCTATCTGTGAAGTTGCAGTGATAGTAGAGAATGTACCAACATCACCAACAATAGTGCCTTGACCACTTCCAGTAACATTGACAGCAGTTATATTCTTTCCTACTAATCCTTCAAATGTTCCAACGCCACTGTTGGCATCCATGTATATCTCATAACCTACAGCAAAATCTGATCCTCCCCTTGGAATCTCTGTTCCTATACCTACATCTTTAAGGGCATATATCGTATTACCACTACCAGGATTATTCCATACAGATGCTGGTAGTCCTGTTAATCCTGCACCATTACCACTAAATGACTGTGCAACCACATTACCATCAGCATCAACAGTAAATCCAGTAGTTCCAATACCAACTTGAAATACTGCTTCAGGAACTGTAGTTCCAATACCCACTGAGGATCCAACAGAAACATTTAAGTTATCTCTTATACTTGTCACACCAGTGACAGTTAAATCATGCAACTCTGAGTGATTATCAACAATTACATTACCTCGAACATCGAGTTGTTGCCTGGGTATGGTACTACCAATACCCACCAGACCATTATTAGATATCAGGTCATCAGTATCAACCTGAATACCATCTCTGAAATTGATGACAGTTTTATAATTGCTAGGCATTATCTTTTAGTGGGCAAGACCTTTTACTTATTTATCTTTGATGTCATCGACCTGTTGTGACAAGTCTTTGACTGCCTCTATTAATAGAGGAATTAATTTATTATAGTGGACACCCTTAGTGCCGTCAGGTTTAGTAGATACTGCTTCAGGAAGAACCTTCTCTACATCTTGAGCAATGACACCAATGTCATGCCCTTGGTAGTTCTTGTTACCTTCCTTCCAATCATATTCAGTACCACGAATACTAACAAGTTTCTCAAGAGGATTATCTAATGTAGATATATTCTCTTTTAATGTAGCATCAGATGATTGACCATAGAATGCGATAATATCATCACAACAATGAATAGGACCACCACAGAATGTAACACCAGCACCACTGAAGAATACATCACCACTAAAGGTAGTGAATCCAGTAATGTTAGTTTGTTGGTTAAAGAATACTGGTGCATCATATGCAGTATCAGTTGCAATAGCAACCTTAAATCCTGGTGCTGCATTAAGAACTAGATCACCAGTATTAAACTTGGTAGTAATCTCAGTCTTATTAGTTCCAACACCAACCTCAACATTATTAATCTTTGCACCGTTAGGGAATGAACCAGTAAAGTCAATAGTACCAGCAAGTTCAATACTACCACTAGATACAACCTTACCTGTGAAGTTTACATCATTTGTAAATGTAACAGGACCATCAAACTGTGACAAGATATTTTGTTGAGCACCACCCTCAACATTGATTCTTTGTTTAACTGTGATTTCATCAACAACTATAGAGTTAGCAGATGGATCTTCACCAGTGATAGTAGGAATAGGAATATCAAATGATTTTTCCTGTCCAGTAGCAGAGTTAATCTTCTTGTTACCAATGAAGAAATCACCTCTGTTGTTTAGTCCAGTGTAAACAACTGAACCACCACTTCTATTTTGTGCTTGAGATAGATACTCTTCAATCTCATTCAATGATCTATTCTGTACCTGTGGTAGTGATGTTGAATAGTTACCAGGACCATAACCAAGATATTCAAATGTGTGACCTGATGCACGAAGGATAGAAGGTCTTCTTGTTTCTACTGGGAGAACATTAACTTTCTTAAGTAGAGAATCAATAGGATGTGTTTTAGGTACTGTACCCATTTGTCCACGGAGAACCGTGAGTGAGTCATTACCAGCACCAGATAGTCCTGTTGATGATACTCTTACAATTTCCTCACCAATTTCCAAGTAATCTCCTAATTGGAATCTATTAGCAGTACCAATACCACTTGAATGTTGTACTGGAATTGATGTAGCAGTATTTGTGATATCTGTCTTAAGACCAACAGAGTCACCACCATAGAAGTTAAAGAATCTAGATCCAATAGCTTCGTTGACATTAACCTTCTGATTGTTATCGGAGAAGGCATGTCTTAGTAATCTAAAGTTACTGGTAACTGCTGGATCAGTAACAGTTCTAGAAGTAAATGATGTAACACCACTCAATATATTATTAATGTAGTAATCACCAACCTTTTCATCGTTGGCATTTATTAATGTGAACTGACCACCCTGTCTAAATCCATGAGCACCACTTGTAACAAATGTAGTAATACCTGTTGTGCTATCAAACTCAGTAGAAGCAATAGCAACAGAAGGTCCGACTCTGAAAATAAACTGACCTGCCATTATGGTAGGTGATGTAGTTTGTATACCAATACTAAATGATGTCTCATCAACAACAGATAATATTCTATAGTATCCATCATCTGTCTTACCTAAACCAGTTACTTGAATAGCATCGTTAACATTGTTTATGATACCTGTAGTTGGTACTCCAATTGATGCACCATCAAAATTCTCAGGGAATAATGTTTCACCACCTTGATATCCTGAACCAAAACTCTGTATATCAAGACCAGTGATTTGAGTAGATCCAACACCTACAGTTACAATAGCAGTTGCACCCTTCCAATTCTGACTACCATCTAGCAATCTAACATTATATTTGGTAGTAACAGCAAATCCAGTTCCACTACTAAATGGTGATAGATTTTCATAATCAATGAATCCATTAAATGTGTGTTGACCAGTCAATTGAACTGTAGCTACACCTGCAGATACAGGAGTAACACTAGACACACCAAATCCTACACCAAATTTAGTTGAGAATTTATTAAGTGATTCTCTAGTAACAGAGTTAAGTAAACTATTTGTCTCAACCCTACCAACTGGATCTCTTCTTGCAAATGATACAGAAGGTGGTGGGTTCTTTCTAATATTATCTCTATCTAACTGTGGATAGAAGTCAGTAACCTGCTGACTATACTTCTGATCTGTAAATTCTGTTGGTGGTGCGTAGTCAGATGCTATGACTTCTAATAAGTAAACACCATCACTCTCATCTTTAACCCAATCAGATAGAACTGTAGATCTATAGATATCAAAATTACCTTTATTATTATTAACACTGAACCTAGGTAGATCAATAGTTCTATTTGAGTTCTGTTCTACAAAATTACCAGTATTCTTTTTATCACCCTCAGTATCAGTATTAGCATACTGGAACTCCATATTATTAGGAACAGCAGTTACAGTATAGTAACCATTATATCCTTTATTATCAACAGCTAAAGTATTATTAGAGTCTTGGATATTTTGAGTGTAGACAATATCACCAACTTTAACATTATGAGGTAATTCTGCCCTCACAGTTACGGTATCAGATACTTCACTACATGTAGCAATGAATCCATATGATCTCTTGAACTTTGTATCTTGTGCTGTAATAGATGTAGCAGTAATATCAGATGTCTTTGCAAAACCAGTAGAACCTGTATTTTGAATAATAAATCCATCAACAGGATTTCTAGAGTTCACTGCCTCTTTTGGTATTACATATCTAACTTTATATAATTTGTTCTCGATACCTCTAGTATCATCATATCTCTTGAAGTATGAAGCATCTGTCTCTACTAATGACTTGATATAGTCATTATTAACTATATTATTGAACAGATCAGAGTCAGTTTCAGTTAAAATATACCAGTTATTTTGATTATTATCATACTGAACTGGGTGACCAGCAGTATTTGATGACTTATCACTCACTCTACTCTCAAGTCTTAGACTATCACCACCATATAATGCAATAGGAATATTATTAACAGCATTAGAGAATGTCTTAGCAACTTTAATAGCAGTTGGACTGACTACAATAGCATAGTATACAGTATTAGGAAGTAAACCCTCAGGCAAATCACCTGTATCACTTAATATACGAATAGTCTCTCCATTAATAATACCAATATCCTGAACTGTTAGTTCAAAATTAGTATTTGGTAGTCCTAATGTTGAGAACTTAGTACCTTGATGTAAATTAGTTCCTGTATTAGCAGTTTGTATACCACCAGTTACATTCTCAGGCATATAAACTGGTGATCCAAACTCAGTACCACCAATTGATACATATAATTTTTCATTTAAATTAGAACCAATTCTAAATCCCTGAGTTAATTCTAATGGTGCTACATCTTCTCTAGTAAATCCAGAAAGATATAAATGTGATGATATACCTGCTTGTTGTGTCTTAGCAATATCTAATTGGAACCAAGTAATATTATCTAAGTCTTCACTATATTGTGACACCCACTCAGGTGATACAACATGTGTAATATATCCTTCATCGTCTCTTGGGAAAGCAGAGTCTCTAAATCCATCAGTGACTAGAGATAACTGTCCAAAGTTAGAGTTGGAGTTAGTAATTGAAGCATCAGCACCACTCTCACCTACAAAATGTGCATTATAACCAATAGCAAACACAGAAACTATCTGTAGAACAGCATCTTTTACAATCTTAACATGACTTTGTTCCCATCCCTTCCTATAAATTGCACTACTATCTAAATGATATACAGTACTAGGGTCAGTAGAACTAGATTCTGCTGCTAACGCTGCACCTTTAACTGTTTGATATGCAATAGATTCGTATAGTCTTGTCTCTTTATTAAATTTAACAAATGCTCTATCATCCTTCTGTAGTGATATACCAGTGAACTGGGCAACAACCATTGATCTAAATCCATCTGCCTTAGATCCATCTGCCTTCATACCATTCATACCATAGACTGATCTTAAAGAACAGTTAAAGATATATGGTGATGCACCTTTTACTGTATCAGATTCAATGGTAACTCTAGCAGCACTAATATTAGTTGGTTTAGCAGGTAGGTTGCTTGGGAAATTAGTAATTACATAGGTAAACTCTGTATCAGACACAATACTTTGTACTGTTGTAGAGACATTGTATGTTGCAACATTGACACCACTTATCTTAACAGGAGTTCCAGCAGTAAATCCATGCTCTCCCTGTGTAGTAACTGTTACTTGTGATGTAGGAGTCAATCCATCACCAGCAATAATTGATGTAACAACTAGTGGGTCAGTACCTAGAGCACCAACAATTTCATATTCCTCTCTAACCTTATCAAAATCACCCTCAAAGTTTGGCCACTCATAGTTAACTGCACGACCAGTTGGTTCCTGATAGGCATAACTTAACTTATAGTAGTACATGCTAAGGTCAGTATTATCATACCCCTTAACATCATTAACACCATCAGCATACTCAAAACAAGTCAACTTGTGGTGAGAGAATGTTGGTTTAGACTGATTCTGTACTGTAAACTGTTGATGATCAGTATATACTAATCCATCTAGAAGTCCATCAAACATTGAGAACTGCCAGAAATAACAGTTACCAGTGATTCTGAACAAAGCAGATTCAGGGACAGTATCATCTGTAGGGTTAGGAACATACTTAGGTCGTATCTTTGTCTTTCTTAAATCTAATCCAACAATAGATGTACCACGAGGTATAATTACACCACCATTAACAGAGTTAAACTTATAAAGTATATTATCTTCTACAGTTAAATCAAATTCACTAGTCAATGATAGACTAAGAGTTGAAGTGGCAAGAGTCTCTGCTCCTGCAGGAGATACTACTACTGCTCTTGTAGCATCTGTTGGGTCTACCTTAATACCAAAACCAGGTCTATTATCAACAGTATGCTCACCTGGATATATTAGAATAGTTGTTTTATCTGATTCATCGTTATCATTACCAGATTGATATGAAAATCTAGCAGATTCTAACAGTGCTCTCTGTATCGTCTTAAACGGTTTGGTAAGAGAGTTACCTTGATTTGTAATACTATCGGTAGAGTCCAAGTCATTTGGATTAACATAGAGAATTCTACCCTCAGTATTCTTTATAAAATTCTCTAACTTATTTAAAGGCATCTCTCTATAATAAGATACATTGTGCTGATGTTATTTAGTCATCGATAAATACTTCATTACTGATAAATACATGGATTTACAAAAGATAGCATCAACAGGCACAGCAGTAGCAGTAGTTGGAACTGGTGCATTTGTTGGAGGTGGACATGTCATTGACCAACAAACTGGTGGTCCACAAAAGCGACAAGATGCACAGATAGAACAAATTAGAAAGGTAGTTAGAGAGGAAATCTATATACAATTAGTTGAGAATTGGCCAAAGTCATCTGGTCCTGTAAAAGGTATAAAAGTTCCCACAGATTATAAACAACAGATTCCTAAAAAATGAGTGAAATTAATATACCCAATATAGAAACTGATGGTGTTGGTATACCTAACATTCAGATTAATGGAAATGGTATCAAACTTGTTAGACCTATTGGCAATAGTTATGTACAAGACAATAGAGTTTGGTTAATTACACCACCTCAAGCAATACCAATAGCAGTTCCTGTTACTGCAACTATTGGAACTCCTGTTGTGAACATGCCTGGTTGTGTAAAGGTAAGTAAGGAGAATAACTATTCCAGTCCGAACAATAGAAACAAGCAACTAGTAGACGACGACCCAAAAGGTAATACCGTATTGTGTGATGCTGGTGCTCCTTACTATGAGCCTGCCAATTATGATGCTCGTGAATTAACATGGCAAACAGTATATCAAAATGAACCAGAGGTAGAAGGTGTAGATGTAGGTGAACCACCTACACCTGAAGTAAACACTCCAGAACCTCCTCCAACAAACAGACCTAAAGAAGAGGTAGAATGTCCTCCAATCAATGCAAGACGCATTGGAGACCTGAATGCTGCAGGTACAGAGAGAGTTAAAGAATACAAGCTAACACCTGATAAATTAATCTGTGAAACTATCTGGGAACCTGTTCCAACAATGGAACAATTTGTACCATCAATTCCAGTAGTATCAACTACGGCAACGATTGCTGCGGTGGCAACGACATCTGCCCTACTTGCCAAACCCCTAGCAGATCTGCTCCTGAAAGTTGTGAAACCTGTTGTGAAGAAGGCAATTGCGAAAGTTCAGAAGATTCTTGGGAAGACTCCTCCAAAGGTGACTCGATCCGATATTGTTCGGGATCGTTATCGGGAGAAGAAAGGGTTACCTCCTCTGAAGGTGAAGAAGAAGTAGGTGGTGTCCACTTAGGTTGTGGTATCTCATGTTCATGTGGTATCACCTTACCGCCTGGTGCTGTAACTATAACATCAGCACAGATAGAAGCATAAGGAGATTTTGGATGGAAAAATATTCCTGCTTTTTTTAATTCACCACAATTTTTCAATCTTGCGATCTCAAAATCTAATCTTTTGTTAGATATTAATTGATTTTTCATATTAACATTTGCTGTTGCAGCTTCCTTACATAAACGCTGCATACCTCTGTTCAATGGTATTGATAATGTGGCAGAGAGACCCATGTTAAATGACTGGTTTGCCTTCATATCTGTTCTGATAGGTTTATACCATGTAGGTTGCATAGTAGTACCACCATTAAGAACATCTGGTACACCATCTCCAGTTGGTACATCTACCTCTATTTGTATATCTTCTCCATCTGGGAACCATCTGGTTCCATCGTCTTTAGTTCTATTATCATACCATGTCTCCCAAGGGTAGTTCTTCACTGTGACTGTTTGTTTTACAGTCTTACCCTCTACATCTGTTAGGTTATATTGTGGTTCTTCATAAAAATCTTCCCAAGGATCCTTTCTTGAGTCAGCAAATTGTAGGTATGGTGTCATATTGAGTGTCGTACCCTGACAAGACACACCATCACCGTAGGTGTTAGTTACATATGGACCTTGTAAAACCTGGATTGCCTGGTTGGTCACTGAGCCCGAACTATTAGCGATTGGATTAGCAGTGGCACTAACACCACCTACACTTTCTGCTCTTGATGGTAAAGATTGAACGCTGAGAAGCGTTGCTATCACTGGGTAAATGTACTTGTTGTATCTGTGACGCTTTGGATGGTGGTGACCCTCTGTATGAGAGTTTGGTTGGTCATGCCTGGTCCTTGATAACTCTGGGTAAATTGAAACGCTGCTCCAGGTTCGTGAAGTGTAAAATTGTTTTGAGCTGACATGTCTAATGCATCGAACGAAGAAGTTACCTGCCCCGTTATTGCTCCGTCTCCCGTTCCTATGGTTGGTGAGACTGTCACTGTCGATGTCGATGTTGGGGGATTTAAAGCCGCACCGTTGTTGTCGATGCCTACCCCAGTTACTGAGTATTCCCATCCTGTCCTATAATCAATGGAATTAATAGTTTCCGTTACTGTAGATTCAGTTTCGGTATGGCTCGTCATGGAGCCTTGCTGAAAATTGGGGACCACTGGCACTGCATGTGCAGCACCAGCACTCGTTAATAATGCTAATATAGTTATAAGCCTTTTCATGACCTATCTCACGGTTACCTCGGTTACAAACTGAGTCGTAGCTGAAGTATTAGCTCCACCTGCTGCTACACTACTAAATGTGTGAGCACTAGATGTTTGACCTGCTAAGCTGCCAACAGTGCCACCAGCAGTACTACTAATATTACCAAAGTTAACAGCGTTGCCCACAGTTGGAGCTGCAGTTGGAACAGCGTCAGCTGCTGTGTAGGACTGGCTAAAGCTGAATGCTGAGCCTGCTGTGTCTTGTGTTGCTGCAATCGTTCCTGGAGAATATACACCAGCAGTGATTGTACCAGCACTAACAGTTGAAGTAGTCGTACCATCGGTTGTATCTATATTACTACCTGAGATAGCAAAGGATGAACCTATTCTTTCCGCAGAAGTATGAGCACCGCCAACACTTAGTTGAACACTAGATGCAAAGCGTGATGTAATATCAGCTCTCGCTGCAAGCGGAGCAGTCATCAATAACATTATGAAAGGTAGTATCCTTTTCATAAAAAATTTGAGTATTTACTACAGTATATATAACCTTTTTTTCCTTAAAAATCTATCTCTTGTGCATGACTGGGTTCTAGCAATTCTTCACCTGTATCAGTCAATACATTTTCGACAGGTTCAAAAGGAAGTCTCTCTTTTGCCTGTGGCAATCCTTGTTGACCACCTATTTGTTCTTGACCAGTTGCAGTGACATCAATGGTTTGATCTAGAATTGGTGCATTGATTTTTTTGTATGTCAATTTTTTCCTATCAGCAACTATAGAACAGTTCTGATTAAGAAGCACAAGATCTTGTGCATATTTTTCATGACTACAATCATTGTACTGATTACCTTTCTCGTCATACACTCTGTAAAATGGGTACATGTGTAGGGGTATTCTTCCCTTTGTCATTTGCCCACTCCATAATCAGATGCGTTCTCTTCTAATTTACGAATAGCTTCTATCACTTCAGGAGTTTCCTCCCATTGCCATTCATTACTATGCTTCGGATTTTTCTTTTTTTGTGTGAATGTTTTCTTGGTCATTTTGTTTCCAATGATAAATTAATAGTTCTAACTCTTTAATTCTAGAATGTGCTCTATCTATTTTTTCGGAAGTCATGAATCATGCTCATTGTAAAGATCATAGTAGTCTTTCTCTGCATCACGAGGTACGACTTTCCATTCGTCGTCTTTACTGAGTTTGGTTAAGGCTTTTGATACCTCGTTCCATAACTTTTTATCTGGTTCTTGCGACTTTGACTTCTTCATAGAAAATGTCCTCAGGATCTAAGACGGTTTTACAGAACTCAACTACATTTATAAACTCTTGAGGTGAGTCACACTCAACAAGTTTCTCATCGCCATCAGATGAGACACAGAGGATAGTCCTCCTACCTACATTGACGACCACTCTCATGATCCATTCGTCTTCTTTGTCCATAGAATGATGCAACCAAATATGGTTATTATAGCAGGACAGAATCATTAGGTCAAGGTCGTAAGATTTGGGTTATCCTCCTTAGTTCCTATATATTCGACCTGAATACTTGCTATATCTTTCCTTTCACCGATTACCATCCATGAAATAGTATCAGTACAAGTATTAGTTTTTGCTTGTATTGTTAAGGTTGCACCATCGACCGATCCTTTGATAGCAGTCCATCCAGTTTCATTTGTAGTAAAGCATTGTACATTATCACATAATGCCTCAAATGTTCCAGTAGTCATACCGTTGCCCACATTGACATCTATTGTAGATATACCTGCAACTAGAGTAGTCTTTCCTCTATAGATTAGATCTGCTCTTGGAGCCTCTATACAAACATGAGATAATCTAGAACCATCAGTAACAGGATGTTTAATATCAAATAGTTTACTTGTTGCAACGATAGATCCAGACCATGATGCAAATCCACCGATGGTCATATTACCACCAGTAGTTACCGCACCTTCAAGATGAGTAGTACCCTCAACATGTAGCTTAGACATTAGGTCTGTATCATTGCAGACATATAATTCTTTCTCTACCTGTAGTTCTTGTACTGTAGTAATACCAGGTCTGACTAATACATTTCCAGTATAAACTCTAACACTACCATGTGTTATCTCAATATCAGTATTTCTATCTGGTGTACCTAAAACATCAACAAAACTACCAATTAGAGTGGGATCCTCACTATAATTGATATTGTCTTTGTATGCATAAGGTTTGTTCGCTACATCTACCTTAGCACCACAATCAAAACTATTTGGATTAGATTCTGCCATAATTATGTGGTGAATGAATTAAGTGCATCGGTGATAGTTCCACCTTCTAATAAAATTTTAGCATCAGATGCCATTATCTCTTTAAGTCCACCAGCATCTTTAAGTGCTCTAGCAATATCTTTTTGTGCCTCTTCTGCTGCTAGTGAAGTTGCATCTAATATTGCCAATCTATCTTTTGTAAATCCCTTAAGTTCTTTACTTTGCAACATCTTAAATCCTTGAGGGACAATAGAATCCATGACTGCTAGTGGATCACTTGATTTATTACCAACTGTAGCAGCAGCACCTTTACCAATAGTACCAGAAGCAATCTGATCTTTGATTCCAGTGAGAGCATGACCACCAGCAGTAACACCAAGTTGTTTCTTAGCAATAGAAGTTAGAGATCCTATACCTTTACTCTTAATACTATCTGTTATACCAGAAACAGATGATAGTGCAGAAATACCTCCGAGAGGTGATCCTGATGTAATCTTAGATAGATTACCAATCAATCCACTCTTACCATCAACTAATTTACTAAATCCACCGAATCCTGAACTGCTACCAAGTTTAGAAGTAAGACCAGTTATTGCCTCACTAACTTTATTAGCACCATCTCCTCCTATGAAATTAGTTAAATCTGATAGTGGACTCTCTAATCCTAAACTTGCTTTTTCTACTGCTTTTTCTATTGCTTCAGTACCACCAATATCAGGGATTGTAATACCAAGATCTTGTAAACTTAAACCTAAACCATCTGCTGCAGCACCTGCCACACCACCATCACCAAAAGGACCAGCACCCAATGATGTTGATTGTGATTTTGGATCAAAGAATTTTGCTATAGCATCATCTGGTATGTAACTATTTGCAGCTACTTTAGCACCCCATGTCTTAGGTACAAGATTACCTTTCTTACCATGTGATGATATAGTGTTACTTTTTAATAATATACGACCTGTACCTGCCTTGATATTAACATTCCTACCAGCATTTAAATCAATATCTCTCTCTGCATGGACACCAATATCTTTAGCATTGACACGAACTCTACCTCTATCAGCATTGATAGTAATATCTCCAGTAGCAGCACTTACTCTAATGTCAACACTATTAGGATTATTTTTATCTCCTGCTCTAATTTCAATAGACTTATCACATGCCATTCTGCCCATACCTGAACCATGACCATGAGATATTAAGAATACCTCTTCATTGTCATTAACAGCGTATATTTTAAATGTTTCA
>Ga0163180_10000266_pt1 | contig 29938 bp, 23 predicted proteins | sample AtlANTMetagenome_2_FD_109647 | JGI IMG/M metagenome (GOLD analysis project Ga0163180, IMG submission 109647) | Marine eukaryotic phytoplankton communities from the Atlantic Ocean - Atlantic ANT 4 Metagenome | ecosystem: Environmental > Aquatic > Marine > Oceanic | place: North Atlantic Ocean...
GAAGTGAGAGGAGTGCAAGGCTTCATCACCACCGACGTTATTATTATTATCGTAACTCGGATTCAGATTTAAACGATGTCCTCCTCCTCCTCCTCCTCCTCCTCCTCCTCCTCGTGGGTTGTACATGTTGATGCCCCTTCTGTGCGCGTCTCAACTTTGAAGGAGGAGTGACGGATTGACGACGACGACGAAATCTTCAGGAGGAGGAGTGTTTTTCTTCGATTTTTTTCTTCAGTTTTTCTCATCGGCATTTTGATTTTTGCAAAACATTCCACTTTTTGCACGAACGCGTCCACGATGATGATGAGCATCACCACCTCCTCTCTTTCCTCGCGGTTCGGCGCATCCGTTCCCTCGTCATCGTCGTTTTCCTCGCTGAGACGACACCGTCATCACGATCGTGGCGCTATCGTCATCGAAAATGCTGGGAAGAAGAGCGCGTTTCGTCTCTCCAACAACAAACGAAAAGCGAAAAAAATGAAGCAGGAGGAAAAAGAGGAAGTGAAGCGAGCGTTCGATGGGGCGGGATTATCGCCGGAAGAGAGAGTATCTGGAGCAAAACACAAAGCCAGACGATGGTTGGGGCAACATTTCTTGATAGATCATTCGGTTTTAATCGACGCGGTGCGAAGCGCGGACGTGAAGAAAGAGGACGTTATTTTAGAAATTGGACCCGGGACTGGGAATCTCACTGCGGAGTTGTTACGGACCGGGTGTAAAGTCATCGCAGTAGAGAAGGATAGAAATTTAGCGAAAAACTTAGGAGAGACGTTAGGTAAAGAGTATGGAGAAGAAGAGTTGGAAATTATCGAGGAGGATTTTATGAAGTGGAAAGACTTGGATACGAAGTTTGTAGATTTGATAGAGGGAAGCGAGAGAAGAGCGAAAGTTGTCGCGAACATTCCGTATAACATCACGACCGATATATTGAAACGATTACTCCCCATGGGCGATACGTTTGAAGATTTAGTGTTTATGTTCCAAGAGGAAGTCGCCAGACGCTTAGCTACTGAGGAAAGAGACGAGAAGATGATTGAAAACGAACAAATCAAGAAGAAGAAAAAAAGCAACTCGGATTTTCGCGCCATGTCAGTTCGCACGGCGTATTACTCTAAATCACGATACATTCGGCCAGTCGCGAAAGGTTGTTTTGATCCTCCACCAAACGTGGAAAGTTGTTTAATTGGATTCAAACTGAAAAGGAAAGAAGACTTGTTGAAAATTAACGGCACCGATAAGCAGTTTTTCACGTTCGTTCAGAGCTGTTTCGCGCAGAAACGCAAAATGTTGAAGAACAACTTACGAGCGACGTGCGATGCGGAAACGATTGATTTAGCTTTGGAAATGCTTGGGAGAGGCGAGAAAGTTCGTCCGCAGGAATTATTCATGGAAGATTATGTCGAGTTGTTTAATTTCGTGCGAGAGGAACGGAAAGTTGAAATCGAAGAAAAGGATGAGGAAGACGAAGACGAATGAAGAATGAAGAAAATTTAGTTAGTAATTAGGTGTAGTTTGGATATCTAGAATGTATTTTAATCTATGTATTATTATTGATGAGGAAGACGACGACGAATGAAGAATGAAGAAAATTTAGTTCGTAATTAGTTTGGATATCTACAGTAGAATGCACCTGGTATTTTAATCTATGTATTATTATTAATCTAATCCGCTTGCTGCTATTTTATCCTTCTGAAACTTTTCCTTCATCGCCGCTATTCTCTTGGTCACTTCTGGATCTTCTTCCTCTCCGTTTCCGATGCCGGCTTCTTCCGCTTTCCTCTTTCCTTCTTTTACTTTCGTTATGATTTTCTCCGACAAGTTCGTGTTCCACCAGATGGGTCCGCCCATTATTCCATCTCCAGAAAAGCACGAAATGCAACCGGTTTTCACGTTCGGGGTTAATCTCGCTTGCCCGCTTCGTTGCGCTATGGGTACTCTGCAAATACTCGTCGTTCCAAAATTCGTCGTACTCTTTTGTATGCACAGCAAAGAACATAAGATCTCGTACCCAGGTTTCCTCCATTTCGATATCAAAGCCTGATCGGCAATCTTTTCTCTCACCAGATAATCGTACAGTTTTCGGTCCATCACTTTCTTCTTGTACATCAAATCGAAAATAAACCGATTCTTCTCCCAATGAATTCGATGGATTCTCCACGTCAATTCGTTCTTTCTTTTCCCTTCGTGTTCTTCGCTGACGGCATCTCTCATTTGCGCTTCGAAGTCTTCGATGGTATCTTCGATCAAGTCCCAACCATCTGGAGGCTGTTTCCCTTTGAGCCTTCGTCTGAACGACATTTCTTTCTTTCTTTCTTTCTTCCTTTATTTCTTTCTTTCTACTCGACACCAATTGTGGCGTCGTCGTCGTCGTCGCGAGACTTTTTTTTTGGTCTTTCTTTCTTTGAGTTTTGAGAGCTCGATACAAGAAGAAAGAAAGAAAATAGGCACGAGTACATGTAAGTATATTTGAAAAGAGTCTCTCGTTACTATTATTTCGATGCTAACGGCACTTTATCGTTGTTCTTATTCTTTTCGTTAATGAACTTCTCCATGTCTCCGGAATCGTTCGCTTTCCATGCGATATCTAAACTCGTCATGCTCTCTCTCAACAGCTTGAGTTCGTTTTCGAAAGTATCGCCTAAAGCGCTCGCGCCTGGGTTACCGCCTAGAACTAACGTTTTCAGATTTGCGAAGATTGATTTGTGTTTTCTGATAGACTCTGCAAAGAAAGTCAGCTCTTCGAGTTCCATACCACACGCGCCAACGTCCAGGTATTCGCATAGACTGCTGAAAGAAGTCGTTTCCGCAGCACCGATGTCCTCAAAGAGTTTCGAAATTTTTTCTTTCGATTTCAGTAAGTTTACGTTTTCAAAACACGAGAGTCTTTTAATCTTCGTTTTTCCAAATAGCAAGCGTTTCAAAATAGTCACATCGCTCAGATTGTTACCACTGACATCTATTTCGAGCATGTTTTGACAAAATCCTCCTTGAATAGCGCCGGCGAGTTGCGCGACTTTCCAGTCACCGAGAGCATTTCCACTCAGATTTACAATTTCAACTGACTCTGCGAAATCGCTCAAAAGGAAACCAACCACGGCGTTTGTTTTACTGTTATTATCGTTTAATGCGCAATTTGCGAGCGAGATTTCGACGATACCACTTTCCTCATTTTTATTTGTTCTCTTTGCCCTCGAGATGCCTTTCAATAGTTCGTAGGCGCCAACTTTTGTCCCATCTAAGATCATTCGTTTCAACGATTTGTTCTTCACAAACCCTTGGCCAAGCGCGTTCATCATCGCAGTCGTCTTTTTAACTTTTTCCTCTTCTCTTTTCTTGTCTTTTTCTTTTTTCCCGCTCTCGTTATCGGCATTGTCGGCGTTACTTTCATTTTTCTCTCCAACGCCATCGTCATCCCACTCTTCCAAACTATAACACTCCAACCTCCCGTTCGTAAATGTGAACACTTTTAAGCTACACTTTTCATCTTTCAACTCTTCCGCGAGTGCAGATGCGCTCGCCTCTCCTAAAGACATCTCCGACATTTCCAGCGTCTTGACTCTGTTTCGTATCGCTCCGCTGCGAAAAAACATTTCCATAGCTGTTAGCGTAGTAGTCGTGGTATCGTTTTTACTGCTGATGCCATCGCTCAGACTCCCGTTTCTATTCAATATCAACTCTTCTAATCTTTTAAATTTTCCGGATTGAAAAGCGTCCGATACTTTCCCGAACGATCTCTTCGTCAATCCTTTATTCTCTAAATCCCACCTTCTCAACCCGTCGAGTTCTTTCGCATACGAAACGAACACCGCGAAGGCATCGTCACTCTCGTCACCGAACCGTTCGTCCCCGACGCAAATAGACTCCAAAGATTTCATTTTCAAAAAGCTCTTCCCTAAAATCTTCGCTGATTCTTCGTCCACTTCGTGCCCCGAGCTGTAGAACTCTTTAATAAACGCGTTCTTTTCCAACGCGTTTCCGACGGCGGTTATTTCTTTCGCCCCGTTAAAATGTCTCCCCCGGAAAACAGTTATCGAGTGGACGTTCGGATCGTTCTTCTCTATCAACGAAACCACGGAGGAGGACGTCTCCTCGTTTCCATTTCCGGAGGAGGAAACGCCCATCCCAACCGGCGACGGTTTCCCCCACGCCATTTTTCCTTCCACTCTTTCTTTCTTTCTGATGTTTTTCCAAGAGAGAGAGAGAGAGAGCGCTTTTTTTTTGGTTGAGGGCGTCAAAATACCTCTTCTTCTTCTTCTTCTTCTTCAAGTCCGTCGTCACTCTTTTCCGTCCGCAGGAGAAGACAAAAAGAGCGCGCGTAATACTACTGCTAATAACAACAATAATAATAATAATAATAATAATAATAATAACGATGGGAGTGGTGTCGCGTTCTCTCGGACGACGAGGCGCGACGAGAGCGATTTTTATGTCGACCCATACGTCTCCCGTGGCAAAGGCTCTTGGAGATTCCTCTCTCCTTTCTCCGTTTTCTGAGACGATTAGCGGAAAAAGGAGAGCAGCTTGTTCTCCAAGATCCTTTGCCACGGGAGACATCGTCGCCCGACGAAGCACGCAAAAGACGACCACGACGGTGGATTCGCGAGAGACGAAAAAATTTGAGCAAGACGCGGAGTTGTGGTGGAGAGAACGAGACGGACCGTTTGGACCTTTACACTCGATGAATCCAACGAGGTGTTCGTTTATCAAAGACGAATGCTTGGAACATTTTAAGAGGAAAAAAGACGATAGGAAGGGTAGTAAACCGTTATCTGGTTTAAGAATAGTAGACGTCGGATGTGGTGGAGGATTACTGAGCGAAAGCTTATCGAGACTGGGCGCGGACGTTGTCGGATTAGACGCCGGGAAGGAAAACGTAGAAGCTGCGAAAAGGAGACAGAAAGAATCGCAATTAGAGGATGACGAAGAGGATAAATGTGGTACCAAAGTTAAATATATCTGCGACACGGCGGAAGATTTGGGCGAGAAGGAACCGAACTCATTCGACGTGGTGTGCGCTTTAGAAGTTATCGAACACGTTACAGATCCAAGAGTGTTCGCGAGTGCATTGAGAAAATTGGTTAAAGACGATGGGTTAGTATTCGTGTCGACGATATCAAAATCTCTGAGAGGTGTTTTAGGTGCAATTGTTTTTGCAGAGCGCCTGGCGAAGATGGTACCGGCTGGGACGCACGACGCAAACAAGTTTCTACATCCTTCAGAGTTGGCGATTGTTTTAGAACGCGCCGGATTGAAAACAAACTCGATGGCGGGAATGGAGTATAATCTTATAACGAAACAATGGAAATTAACGAACGATTTAGGCATTAATTACATAGCGTCCGCATCTGTGGGTACGTTTGACGAGAAACTACCGTCAGCTCAAGTAGATGTCAACGATAAACGATATCAAGACTGACTGAGATCACAGATTTTATGTATACCAATAGCATTTAGCGCATGTGCAATAATATTACAGTAGTAAGTATTCTGGATAAGCTCAAATCACTTCTCTAGCACCTATGCGCATGAGCACACCGTCTTCCAACGATGCTATTGTCAGCTCTTCCGCGTCTATTTTATAATATTTCTTGATTGCGCTCGTATCCGCAAAGCGACGTAAGTTTTCGCTCGTCGCCGCAATCTCTTTCCCATCGATCAATTTTCTAATTTTTTCTCTGATACGTTCTTCACTACTACTACTACTACTACTACTACTAATGGTTTCTACTTCTCCTTTTTCCTTCTTTTTATCGCACACTCGCGCGACTAATATCTCCGTAGATTCTGGTCCAGCCCCAAACCTTCGAAATGCTTCATTTATGTTTGTTTTTGGCGACGCGTTGAATATGATTTCTGAATGTAACGTTTTCGTTACCATGGACTTCGTTTCCATGGATACGATCGCTTTGAACGTCGCTAATCGAACGATATCTTCGGTGAATACTGTTTTCGGGTTCATCAGTGCGACTTCAACATCAAAAGCTCCCGATTTTATCGAGTCCGAAATCGCTTTCGCATTGGTCACTTGTTCGAACAACATCAGTTCTAGCATAAAGTCATTCTCAAACCCATCGATTAGAAATGTTTGACGATGATTACTGCGAGTCGTCATGATAAATACAGCCTGGCTCTTCTTCACTTTTTAGCAGCCGCTCCCGCTGCCCCTGCTTCTGCTCCTGCCGTTACTTCCGAATCTTTTTCTGCCGACGATGAATTCTCTTCTGAAATTAGAAACGGAGGGACTGGCGAAATCTCCGGCAAGTTTCCAGACCACTTGATTTTCGGTTTCGCGATTGGTTCTAACGAGAACGAAGACGACGTTTTAGGTTCAGTTTCAGTCGCAGCAGTGGTCGTATCCGATGACGATGTCGATGATTGCTTCTTCGTCGCCGTTTCCATATCAGACGTGCTCATAAAAGTGGTTCGTTTTGTTTTGTTTTTGGGGTGGGGGTGCTTTTGCTCGTACAAAAAGAAAAAAAAAATTTTGTGGGATCAAAATCGTTGTGGACGACAAAGGTGAGTTGAGTTGAGTTGTTGTTTTGGGAAGGACGCGATCGATGATGAACTCAAACCTAAAAATTTCTCTTCGTTTCTTTCCCGCAAAAAGAGAGGAAGCGAGACCTTCCTTCGCGACACACTGAGAAAAAACACCCGCGTTGACGTTCTCTTTTGCGACGGCGAAGAGAAAAGAGAAAGAGAGTAAAGAGAGGCAACATCATCAAACTGACTTCTGGGAGAGAAGAGTGCACGCGTTTGATCGTATAATACATACCATAGAGAGAGCGTAGAAGAAAATAAACCAAGTGTGTGGGGAAGAAAAACACAATCGTTTCATTTAATAATAGAGAGAGTTTAGTAGCATAGAGAGAGATAAGACCATGTCAGTAGCAGAAAATGAGAGCGCTCCGACGTCGAGCGTCTTGTTCGCTTCGCACAAACACTTGCAAAAGAGATGCTCGAGCCAAACCGCGGCGTACTTGGCGTGTAAAAAAGGAAATCAAGACCCGGAAATGTGTTTGAAGGAAGGCGCGAAAGTGACCGGTTGCATGTTAGACGTTCTGAAAGACTTAAGAGGGAAATGCCCTGAAACGATGAATAAATACGCGGCATGCATGGACTATCGATCGAATCAATTCGAAAAGTGTCGAAAGGAGCAAGCCGCGTTCGAAGAGGAGTGTCCGATATAAGAATTTGTTTCACTCTCCGATCATCACAAATGACATTATTTTTAGGTCGCTACTTTGAACGAATCACCAACGCCGACTCCTGACACACAAAGGAAACTAGTTGTAAGAGTAAAAGTAAAAGTAGTGCGTGTATTTCTAAACAACAACATCATCATTATCAACGACGTAATAAATTTGAACATATAGTCATGCTATAATACAACATCGTTCTCTTCTCTTTGCCGCCACTGCTTCTATTATTTATTTATTGCACCTTAGCGCCTCCTGTTGCGACTTTTACTGCGGCAATCGGTCTTCGCCCGATCGTAATGCACTGAATAGTGTCACCAATTTGAAAATTGGTAATATCATCGAGCGAAACGCCGCAATCTGTACCTTTACCTACGCTATCAACCTCTAACCGGTGTCTACGAATAGATGAACAGCTGAACAAGGCATCTTCTTCGTGTATCGGCACGCCATCACGTAGAATTCTAAACTTTTCCGTTGCTTTGATGGAACCGCTCGAGACGACGCAGCCGGCCACGAGAGAAGCATTGTTCTTTTTCGTTCCGGTCATGTCGAAAATTTGCACGATGTCTGCTTCACCGACGATTTCTTCGTATTCTTCCAATGGTGCCTTTAGCGAGAGCATGGCACCTACTTCGTCTAATAAGCGATAGATTACATTTTGTCGTATGATTTGAACGCCTTTTGACTTTGCCAAGCCTTGCAAGCTCTTATTCGGTTCACGCACGTTGAAACCTAGAATAGGGGCATTAATAGCGCTGGCGAGCTGCACGTCTCCCTCAGTTATTTGCCCAGCTCCAGTAAAGACAACTTTAACGCCAACTTTACCGGTTCCGAGACCAATGATTGAATCTCTGACCGCTTCTGCCGTCCCTTGAACGTCTGCTTTGACGATTAAATTCAACTCTTCGTATTCGTCATCAATTGTTTCGTCATTACTACTATCACCACCTCCTCTTCCAGATAGAATCGATGAAATTGAAGATGTTCCCGTCGCGTTAGCGCTTTGTAATCGTATTCGCTCAAGACGTTCTTCCCGTGCTTGGCTCAAACGCCTCGCGCGGTCTTCCGAAGGTACCGACTGGATTGTATCTCCCGCGTTTGGAACTGTCCTCAAACCCATCATCTCAAAAGGATCGCCCGGTTCTACTGATTCAAGCTCCTCTCCTTTCGCGTTTCTTAACGAACGCACTTTACCCCAGCTCGAGCCGCAAAGGACGAAATCACCAACCTCGAGCATTCCTCGTTTCAACACCGCGCTCACTATTGGCCCTCTCCCTTTATCTAACCTAGACTCTAAAGCCGCTCCATGAACAAGCGATTTATCCATGTTTGTGTCTAAATTTATAAGCTCTGACTCTAAAAGTAATGCTTCAGAGAGTTCTTTCAAACCTTCCCCAGTGTGCGCAGAGACTCGCACGACTTGTACGTTCCCGCCGAACTTTTCGAGCTCTAACCCGAGATCGCCCGCCACTTGCATTTCCATGCTATCTGGATCTGCGTTGTGTTTATCGCATTTTGTCAACGCGACTACGATTGGAACCTTCGCAACTTGCGCGTGCGCGCATGCCTCTTTCGTTTGTGGCATGACACCGTCGTCCGCTGCTACGACCAAAACAACGATATCTGTAATCGAAGCACCTCTCTGACGCATAGCCGAGAACGCAGCGTGGCCAGGCGTATCTAAAAATGTCAACTCTCCTAAAGTGCTATCGCTGTTAAACTCTGGAAGCGTTACGACGAAAGCGCCTATGTGTTGTGTAATACCGCCAGCTTCACGATCCGCGACGGAAGCATTCCGCAAAGCGTCCAGTAAACTCGTTTTCCCGTGATCTACGTGACCCATGACACATACTGTCGGCCGCCTTCTTTTTAATACCGCACTATTATCACGATTACTACTGCTACTGTTATTGTTATTGATAATGGTAATGTCCACGTCCAACTCAGCGGCTATGAGCTCGATGGAATCCGCAGCCACGCTCTCTTCGGTCGAAAGCGATGTCGAGTCTCCGAGTGCCTCTAACAGCTTGATAATCTGTTCGCTCTCAATACCAAACGCTTTGGCGATTTCATTCACGGTCGATAATTCGTTGATTCTGACGTGCCTTCTTTCCATCGCCGCTTTCGCTTTCACTTCCTTCTTCTCTACGACGCGTTCGACTTTCTTCCTTAAAGTCCCTTTCCCAACCGGCTTTATCTTCCGGTAAACGCTCGTGTATGGTTGTTTTGATTTTCCTAACTCTCCTGTTGGTGTTTTTTCTTTACCTTTCGTTCCTCCTCTGTCGTCTCGTTCTTGGTTTGTTACACCAACAGACGACGGCGGCAGTTTATTCTTCTTAAACTTCTTCGGTTTTCCAGCGCCGGATGGCGAACGATTCTGTCCTGGTCTGGCTTCTGTTATCGCGCTCGTTTGAAATTCTCTTCTCCTTGATGTACAAGCGAGATTGTTCGTCCTTCTTCTGCGTTCGGTGTTCTCCCCCTCATTCGTTGTTGACGTGATGCGAGTTGAAGTGAACGATGATGAGAATGGAGAATGGACGACATCGATACAAATCGTGTTCCGCTCTTCGAGCGCTATCCTCGTCGCCGACAGTGCGCGCCTACCAATGCTACTCTTGTTTCTAGCGAGACGAAACATATTTGCTCTTCTTCTTCTTCTTCTTCTTCTTCTTCTTCTTCTTCTTCTTCTTCTTCTTCTCTCGTGCGCGCGAAAGAAAGAAGGGAAGAAGAATTGAGAGAGCAGGTGTACTGCTGCTTGTGCGACGACGACGATTGAAGAAAAAAGGAAGAAAAAAAAAGGAAGAAGAAAAAAAATCCTTCGACGGAAGACGTCTTCTTTTCTTTTCGTGTGTGTTTTGAGGGTTTGAGAAAAAGACCTCCCGAAAAGGAAGAACTGGGAAGGATGGCGACGTGCGACCTCCGTCAAGATAATACGAGAGGTAAATCAATAATAACAATAGAGATAATACATAACAAGGAATGAATGTCTGTGTGCTAAAACTAATACAAGAATGCTACTCAACTAGTTGTTCTTTGTAGTAAAGCGTTTACTTCTTGGCGTCTTCGGAGACGACGGTGTACACCGGCGGGACCGAGGCTGGATCTACGGTCGGGTAATTCGTCGGCGCTCGATTCTTATCGGATGGGCGGTGTTTCACCGGTCTGTTTTTGCGACTCTTCTTGGCGCCTTTCGGGCGGACGTGGTTCGCCGCGCTGATCCTGAGCGTAGAAATGCCTCCCGCAACGAGTGCCATTTTTGTTTAGATGTGTGGGTACCTTGTGTGGGTGCGTAAACGCGCGCGTTTTCTTATGAAGTCCTCCTTAAAAGAGAGAGTCGTCCGTTTTTTTTTTTTTGGTTTCCCAAAGTGGAAGAGAGAGAGGAAGAGAGAGAGAGAGAGGAAGAGAGAGAGCGTGTGGCCAGATGCTGCAGCTTCAGTTTGAAAGGGGAGATGTGAGATAAATCCAAAAAAAATCTCCTCCCTTTTCCCTCGAATAGATAAAAAAAACAAACAATCCATCATCATCCAACCCACGCGCACGCTCTCTTTCCTTACTCTTTTGTTGCACGCGCGTTGCTAAGAAAACCTCTCGTTGAGAGTTCTTGTGAGCAAGGAGCGCGCGCTTAAATCAGTGAAACCATGTCCGCTTTATCATCCACGATGGTGAGCTCGAGAGTGGTTCGACAATTTTCCTCCTCTTCCTCCTCCTCCTCGTCTCAGTCAACAAGTAGAAAGAAATCGTTTTCTTCTTCTTCTTCTTCTTCTAGAACTACTACTAAAATTCAAAGAGCCATCCGCGCTCAAGCTATTCAGCAACACGAAATGACCGAAGGAGGTGTTTTACTTCCGACTGGTTTGTACTGTCCGGACACCACGCAAACGTTCAGACGTAAAACCAGAACTATCCAAATCGGTAACGTGAAAGTTGGCTCGGATCACCCGATTGTGAAACAAACGATGACGACTTCGGATACGAGAGATGTGAACGCGACGGTGAACGAAATCATGAGATGCACCGACGCCGGAGCCGAAATGGTCAGAATTACTGTTCAAGGTATGCAAGAAGCGAAAGCGTGCCAAGAGATTAAGAATAAGTTGTTGCAAAGTGGCTACACCACTCCTATCATTGCCGATATCCACTTCGCGCCAAAAGTCGCGATGACGGTGGCGGATTGCTTGGACAAGATTCGAGTGAACCCGGGTAACTTTGCCGACGGTAGAAAGAAATTCGAGGATATCTTGTACGAAACGGACGAGGAATACCAAGCGGAACTCGATGAAATTGAAGAAGTGTTCACGCCATTGGTTTTGAAGTGCAAAGAGAACAACGTTGCCATGCGCATCGGCACCAACCATGGATCTTTGTCTGCACGTACTTTGTCCAGATACGGGGATACCCCAGCTGGTATGGTTGAGTCTGCGTTTGAATTTGCGAGAATTTGCCGCAAGCACGATTACCATAACTTTGTGTTTTCGATGAAAGCCTCGAACCCGTTGGTCATGGTTCAAGCTTATCGCTTGTTGTCGTACGAGATGTACAAGCTTGGATGGGATTATCCGTTGCACTTGGGGGTCACTGAAGCTGGTGAAGGTGAAGATGGTAGAATGAAGTCTTCCATCGGCATTGGTGCATTGTTACTCGATGGTTTGGGTGATACCATTCGAGTTTCTTTGACCGAAGCCTCTGAGTTGGAGATTGAACCATGCACGAGATTGGCGAACCTTGGCATGAAGGCGTGCACCGATAAATTAGGGGGTGAGGACAAATTTGCCGAAACAAAGAGAGATTTCCAATCGTTTGAAAGATTTAATGGCGATTTACCGGAACAAAAGTCTGACGACACCATCGATTACAGAAATGTCTTACACAGAGATGGTTCGGTAATCAGCGCGGTCTCAGTGGAACAATTAGAATCTGAAGATCAGTTTTACGCCGAGTTGGGTTGCCTTCTCGCCGTTGGAATGCCACTCAGAGATGTAGCAACGTCCGATTCTATCTTGTTGAGAGAAGCCCCGCAAGCGTCTCAAGAAAAAGCCATGAGAAGCATCCGAAGATTGCAAGAGATTGGCTGCGGTGTTCTCGTCCCAGAAGCTGAGTTGAAGAAGAACCCAGTGCCAAATGCGATCGCTATTGTATCTTTGGCGCAAGCCATCAACAAGGAAGCTTTGCCAGAATGCTCTGAACGATTTGCTGTCACTTTGAACGGCTCTGAGAGTAACGAAGATTTAGCAAAGTTGAAGGACATCGATGCCGTCATGCTCTTGATTCAAACCGAAAAAGGACGATCAAGAATTCACTCGTCAAGAAGAATCTTTGAAGTGTTGCAAACGAACGGTGTGAAGACTCCGGTCATTCACCACAAGCACATCGTCGATGGCGACAAATCTGACGTTGTCATCCAGTGTGGTGCTCAGGTTGGCGGCCTATTGTGCGATGGTAACGGTGACGGTGTCCTCTTGGAATACGTTGGTAACGAAAACATTCCGTTGAGCTTCTTGAGAACAACTTCGTTTGGTTTGCTCCAAGGCTCGCGCATGAGAAACACAAAGACGGAGTACGTCTCGTGCCCGTCGTGCGGCCGCACGTTGTTTGACTTGCAAGAAGTCACCGCTCAAATTGCTGAAAAGACTGGTCACTTGCCGGGTGTTGCTATTGCCGTCATGGGTTGCATCGTGAACGGTCCAGGGGAGATGGCGGATGCCGATTTTGGTTATGTCGGAGGCGCTCCGGGTAAAATCGATTTGTACGTCGGTAAGGAAGTTGTGAGAAGAGGTATTCCAATGGAAGGCGCGACTGAGGAGTTGATTGAATTGATTAAGGAGCATGGCCGATGGGTTGAACCGAAAGAAAAAGCCGCAGTCACCGCATAAAATAGTGCTATAAAGGAAAGCGCTGCGGCGGGTCATTCAGTTGTTTTTGACTCTTGATAAAGTTATTAATATTAGCATGACTTCTACTCAAAAATAAACCATTTGTTCTACTTACTCTCACACACGCGCTCAATCTTTTTCATTGTTGGTATATCGATGTTATTGTAGTGTTTATGTTTGTTCCCTCTACTAGATTTTGTCTAATGCTTGTTTGAAATCCGCTTCGATATCTGCATAATCTTCAATACCGCAAGCGAATCGAACGAGATTGTCTTTAATACCAATCGCCGCTCTCTTTTCGGGTCCTTGATCCCAATAAGAAACAACCGTGGGTTGTTCGATTAACGATTCGACACCTCCCAAAGACGGCGCGATGTACGGCAAATTGCATTCGTCGATAAACTTGGCAGTTCGCCACAAATCTCCATCGACTTCGAAAGAAACAACCCCGCCAAAACCAGTCATGTACTTGTTCGCTACCTCATAATCTGGATGCGATTTCAACCCCGGGTAGTGAACTTTTGAAATTTTCGGGTGCGCCTCCAACCATTCGGCTAACTTTTGCGCGTTCGAGTTGTGTCTTTCGACTCTTAAACTCAACGTTTTCAAACCTCTTAAAATCAAGTACGCCGCGTGCGGGTCCAAAACCCCACCGACAATGTTGTGGAACGCTCTGACTTTACTTACGGCTTCTTTTTGTCCAACAATGACACCACCTAATACGTCATTATGTCCTCCCATGTACTTAGACGCGGAGTGAATAACCAAATCTGCTCCAAAATTGAGCGCCTTCAAGTTACACGGTGTCGCAAAAGTGCCATCAATGCACACCAAGCATCCTTTCGGGTTGCACATCTTTGCGATTCTGTCGATATCGACGCACCTTAAATACGGGTTCGTCGGCGACTCGGAAAAGTACAACGAACAATCGTGTTCGTCCAAGGCTTTTTGTAACCCATCGTAATCGGAAGGATCCAAGACCGTAGACGTGATGCCCATCTTCGGGAGAAACGTCTGGATAAACTGACGGGTTCTTCTGTAGCAATCTGTTGTGGTGACAATGTGTCCACCGGCTGGAACCAGGGAAAGAAGCATAGTCACCGCGGTGCACATCCCAGAGGCGGACAACAAGCAATCTTCGCCACCCTCCAACAAGCGGATCTTCTCTTCCGCCGCCCGCGTGGTTGGGTTCCCGTACCTGCCATACTCGAACGACCCATAGTTACCCTCTTGATAATCAATCAACTCTTGGGTATCTTTAAAGGTGTACGTGGATGTGCACACCACTGGAGTCGTCAAGGAATCTGAGATTCTCGGTCTCCCACCTCTCTCGCCGTTGTGAACGGCTTGCGTGGATTCTTGCCAATCGTTATTCGGGGTGATTGAGTTCGATAGCGCTTTTATTACCATCGTCTGTTTTCTAGTTTGTTGTGATTGTCTCTTTCGAAACGAGAGGACTTTAGTGTTTACGATCGCCGCACGAGCGGATGTCATCGCGTTATTCATGGTATTAAGTGTGTATGTATCTGTGTACAGAATAAGAAACCTAGAGAGAGTGTGTGTGAGTGAGAGTGAGAGTGAGTGCGTAAAAGTACGTCAGCATTTACGAATGGGAATAAAACTACATCGTCTCTCATCATCCATCGTCTTCGTCGAAAAGAACCGCCGAGACGACGCGAAGGATAAGACGGCAGATATCACGGACGCACGACAGTCGCACCCCTCCGCGCGAGTGCGGACAAAACGATCACCCGCAAGCCACCAGATTGCACAAGAAGAGAGAGCGAGAGAGTCGTATTTACCTGTTATTACAGCAGAGAGGAGTCGTATACACTCACTACGCGTCGCCGCACTGATGATGATGCTTTTTCTGTGTTTTGTGGTCGCACTTCTCTCTTCTCTCCTCCAAAAACCTCAAAAGCTTTTCTAAACCCTCTCGTCTTAAACACCCTAAAAAAACGTGGAACAAAAGAAAAGGGAAAAAAAAATTTTGAGGGAGATGGAAAGCAAAACGTTACAATCTTCTTCTTTCTTCAACACATCTACGGTGAAATAAGCATACCATTATCATTCAAACTATTCAAAGGAAATGCCAAACCCGAGGTTAATGGGTTGAGTCTCTAGCTTCCAAGGCGCCTGACTCAAATGAAACTGACTCGCGCCTTCAGACGCTCTCTCGAGAAGGAGGTCTTGGTCTAAAAAGTTTGCGGTTTCTTCCGGGTACCAGACACCGCATGAGCTCTCTCCTTCTAACATGGCCAAGGCGAACGCGGCTACGCTTTGGCCGACACACTCACTTAATTTGTTGTGCGTGAATAAACTCGCGCTGATCTTACCGTTTTTTAGTTTACAGTCAATTTTTATACTCATCTTCTCTCCAACCGCGGCGTCGACAAGTTTCACAAGAGGCATCAAAGCCGAAGCGCCTTGTTGCATCAACTCCTTATTTTCTAAAATATCAGACGGTAACAATCGAGCCATGCCAACCATGGCTGTGTTCCAAATTCCAGGACTCGTTCCAAAACGAGCTTTGACGGTCGGGACGTCGAATATTTTGTGCGTACTTTCGACTTCAGGCAAGTTGTAGAGAAAAATTTCGCGTTTGCCGACGCCCTTACCAAAATCGACAACTTTCCGCGAACTCGCCGGTTCCGTTCGAACTTCTTTCCCGTTTTCGTATATCGTGACCTCTTCACCGCACAAGAGGAAACTGGTTGCTAATATGGTGCTGCCTACACCGCCAGAACCGGCAGTGAAATAGTTGTACAATAAATACTCGATTTCGTCTTTTTCCGATGATGATGATGATTCTGCTTCCTGATTGTTTCTCTCTCGGGCAATCTTGGCATCGCTCAGTTGATTCTCGATCGCTTTCGCAGCCATGATGTTTGAAACGCCTGGGTAGATGCCACCGCTCGTAATCGCAGTGACTTTACTCGCCTTGGCTTTGGCATCCAAACTCTTGGCGTTTTTTGCATACGACCCATCGTCACACACGTCCAAGTAGTTTGGTACGCTCAAGTTAATGCACGCCTCTAAGACGTTGCACGTTTTCACGGTTTGAAATGGCCCCGCCGTGTTGATGACCAAATCAGCGCCTTGAATAACTCTTTCGATGGACTGGATATCAGAGACATCCACTTCCAGAAATGTCGTTTTCGATTGTAACCCAGGATATCTTGCAACTGTTTCCTGGTATGACGCTTTATTTCTAGACGCTAAAATTATCTTTGAAGACGATTCAGATAGGGCTTTCTGAATCGCATTCGCAGAGCTCGAACCGACTCGACCGGTGCCTCCGATTATAACAATCGTTTTGTCTCCCTCTTGCAAAGAAGATACAACTTTAGTGGATTTTGTTGATGACTTGAGCTGTCCCCTCTTAATACCGCGAAAAACATATCGGTCACAGTGATATCTTTGTAAAGACGACGACGACAAGGTGGTGGCAGCTACGCTCATACTTTGTAATGGAGTAAGCGCTTGGTACTCCGGCCTTGCCCTTTTGTGAATTATGTGGAGATTTTCAGGAAGGAACAAGACTAAACTTAGTAAATTTCATTTAATGCATAATTTGATCCCAACTAGTAACTTCTGGGTTCTTAAATAATTATTTCCTTGTAATATATGATTTATTAGTGTTTAATAGAGTGCTTATGAATAATAATAAATTTTAATTTCCCGCCGAGTTTTAATTTAATTTGGGTTTTTCTATTTAATTCTTCATAATATCCCGAAAATAATCACAAAAGTGAATATAAGATAAAACAAAATAAATATGTATAATCAAATGATGTTTGATGTTACAAAATTAATTTAATTGAATCCTTAATCAGGATCTTGTCTTTTTTTATTTTGTCCTTTTTTCTAGTATTTTATTTTGCAGCTGAATGAAATAATGTTCCCGAGTAATATCGTGGAAATATGATTCATTATAAATATTCTATATGTGAGTATCAAAAATTATAGTGAAATCGTCGGGAATGAGAGTATTAAATAAATTTCAATAAAAAAAAGTAACGCCTATACTTGAAAAAGAAAAAACAATAAAATTCTTCCTCATTCTAAAGAGTTGTGGTCTTCATCGTAACATTACTTGCTTGATTGTTTGGACTCTATCCGATTCTTAGTTAGTACAGCTGTGTATACCCTGTTGTCGTTTTAGAACAGTTATCCTCGCTCATAATTGAAAACTTGGAAGAAGAGTTAAAAGAAATCGAAGCGACATGTTCATGGAGAAAGGGAGATCTAACGTTGGGCAACAACAGTTGCTCGTCTCCTCTTCAAAGAAACTGAACTTGATCAAACTGAACCATTTCAAAACGAGAGCGAGCGCGTTGTTAAAAGCTGGCAATTACACCGCTGCATATGAAACGTACACAATGTGCATCGATATGGTTTTAGAATCATCGTCTTCGTCGGTAAAAAGAAACAAGGACGAAACGCTCATACTCGATTCTCTCTATTGTAACCGGTCGCTGACGTACGAGAAAGCTGGGAAGCATACTCTCGCGTTAGAAGACGCTTTAAAATGTAGCGAGAAGAATTTCAAAGCTAAATGGCGAAAGGCCATGGCGTTGAAAGGATTAAATCGTTTTCCAGAGGCTTTGCAGTGTTTTCGTGAAAGCTATTGGTTACTTCCAGAGAGCGAACGAACGTCTCACTTCGACGAGTTCAACAAGGTCATTCGTAACGCGACGAAACGATTAACCCGGGAAGATTTAGGAAGGTTTGTCATAAAAGAATTCAATGCAATGTGTTTACCGCCGAGATTGGAAACGGTGACCAAGATGGAGCAAGAAGAGGCAATGTTTCGTGCGATTCGCGAGGAACACGCAGAAAATCGAAAGCCAGGCGATTATTACTCATACGTCGCAAAGTGGGTTCTCAAACCGATGTCGCTTTCCATGGCGTACATTCAACGTTCATTGATGTTTTACAAGGCAAATTGCTTCAAACAAGCGAGACTAGATGCGGCTATGGCAATTGAAAACTGCAAAGGTGGGGTGAGTAGAAAAGAAAGTATGAAGGAGTCCCAGGAGGAGAAGGGAGAAAAGGAAGAAGAAGAAGAAGAAAAAGAAGATGAATATAACATGTCCTATAAATCGAGCTCGTTATACGTTCAATACAATGACAGAACTCTAAAAGTCGAACCTTTCGCATGGTATCTTCTCGGTAAGGGCTTCCAAGGCGAACCCGGTTTTTCCAAAGAAGACTTTGTTCCAGATCACAACGCTGCTGGGAAGTGCTTTGCCCGGGCGCAACACCTCGACCCTGAAAATGAAATGTATCGAAACGCTTTCCGAGCAATGACGTCGAATTTAGGTAACGCGGAAATGTCCGCTGTTTTGAACGACAAGCACGAACAATATGAGACGTCTGAATTTGGCATTGTTGATTACGATTCGAACACAGACGGAGACGTTTATCTCGGCCACGGCAAAGTTATGTTTGAGTGTGTCGATGCAAAGTTGATGATGTTCACCACAACTTTACGTTTCGAATTGAGAGAATACATTGCAAAGAGCGCAAAAGTCGACTTGAAGAAAGTCTTGATCGAAAGCGTGAAATTGGTCTCATCATCTTCCGTACAAGAAGACGAAAACAAAGAAAATAAAGCGTTTTCACCTTCCTCCTCATCCTCTCTTTGCGTCGAGTTTCAAATCGATTTCGCCAGCAATAACGAGGACGCGAAGAAATACATGAACACCATCGACAGAGACAACAAAATCGTTTTAAAAACGCTCGGTTTAGGTAAGTTTTCCTTCGTCGGGATCGAGTTTGTGGCCGCAAAAACGCTTTCATTCAAAGGCTATGGATTTGGCAGAATTTTACGAGAGGAAATATCCGCTGGAAAAGAAATTGTTGTTGCGCAACGACCGTCAAAAGCGATCGATTTGCCGTACCAAAACTATAAGCTTACGCACAGCGACGGGACACCGATTGAGCGCGTGGAGAAGCACGCGTTCGGGATGACGGAAGTCCACTACGAAAAAGGCCACATGGGACGAAACAAAGAAAATGTCTGGGTGTCCATGATGGATGATTCCATCCGTTGGCGCCAATCAAGTTCGGAAGTCAAAGTCATCGTGAACACAGTCCCGAAAGATCGATACACAAAACACCACCTCGAAGTCTCCATCAAAACAAAGTCATTGAAAATTACCGACCGCGATACTAAAGAGGTGTACATATCTGGTGAGCTCGCCTACCACATCCTCCCGGAAAGTTCTTCCTGGTACCACTTACAAGGTGACGGCGAAGACGGCTTTGTTTTCTTACTCGAAAAGGCAAACTTGAAGTTACTTTCCAACTCGAACAATTGTGAACATGGGGACATGTGGTGGGATTGTCTGTTTTCCACGCACTGCAAGATTGCCTTCGACGACTACGACAAAGACTATTCCGACTTACCGGCGCCAATCATGAACACTCACTTGGCGTTTGAATTTTCCAAACAGTCCGAGAAGCTCATCGAATTCGAAGAAACGAAAGAGCGAGAGTCGTCTCAAGCGAAAGATGACATCCGCAAACGCGAACGACAGGAGCGTTTGAATGTCTTGCGTGGTGGCGGTGCGTACAAGAGCTGGGTTCGCCTCGAACGCGAGTCGCCTTCAAACAATCCTTTGCAAGAAGGTAAGAAGAAACCGGGTGGAGGCGACAGAGATGCAGAATTGTTCGATTAAAAATAGTGCCATGGTGATAAATGTTATATATATGATGAAGAAAGCGCCAGAAGGTAACCTAGGTAACCATTTATAAATATACTTATTGTTTCACACAAACTTGATTTGTCGCGTATTTTTTTCTTTTTCATGGGTCTGAAAGATTTCTTCACATAATTCACACAAAACTTCATTCTTTCGACGAAGAAGATGAGTTTTTCTCCTCCTCCAGCTGGAGGCAAAAAGGACGGCGAAGATGCAGAGAAGAAAAAGATAGAGGAAGGAGGAGGAGAAGAAGAACCTCCTGTCGTCCCCAAAAAGAAACCGCTCCCGAAAGCCTTGCTCGAACGACTGAAAAAGAAAGGCATTATTAAAGAAGAAAAAAGTGCAGAATTGGAAAACAAAATGAATGAAGAAACAGAAAACGTCACTCCTCCTCCTTTGCCAAAAGGATGGAAAGAAGGGAAGAGCGTGGAATACGACAATCACACATACTATTACAATCCAAAGTTGAACAAGTCTCGATGGACGAGACCGAAAGAGTCTTCTTTGAAGAAGAAAGAAGAAGCAAACAACATTTCTCAGTTGCCACCATTTTATTGGAAAACGTCCATCGATAAGAAAACAAAACGGGAGTATTATTACAACGAAAAAACGAAATATTGCACGTGGGTGATACCAGAAGATCCAGCAGCAATAGCTAAAATGATTCGATGCGCCAACTGCGGAGGATTTGGGCAAGGTTTAGTGAAAGAACACGGGTTTTGTAACCGCTGCGCCAGAGAGTTGCAGATGAAAAGGAAAAAGTCGACAAAAAAACGAGTTGGAGGGCAGAAACGGGCGTTGGTTTTGTGATGTATTACAATAGCGATAGATAGGATATAGGCATGGCAATTTAGTTTTAATGTAATTCGCCGCGAAGTAGTAAATGAATACGACGACGACGACGACGACGACAAAAGCGTATGATGATGAATATCGAACAAAAAACTAAATCTCTCTATAAATTTTTTTCTTTCATTCCTTTTCATCGTCTTCATCATCCTCGTCGTAATAATTATCATCTTCATCCTCATCGCTCGGAATGAATATAAACTCTGTGTTAATTAATTGTGATAAAAGCTCAACGCTTTCTCTCTCTTTCAACGGTTTTCCGATAAACTCCAGCTCGCCCTCGTTTGCTAAAGTATATGCTATTGCTTTTCCCTCATCCGTTTCCATCGTCCAAGAAATTCCACCAGCAAAGAATAACAACGTGTCGTCATTGTTCATAGAATTATCGTTCACACTATCGATATACGCGAACCGCACGCCTTCATTTCTTTGCAGGAACCCAGCTTCTTCCCAGGCATCGTAATCAATCTCTCTTACATTTGAACCAAGTTGTTCTAAAAATGCTTTTTCGTCAAATAACGCGATGGATTCCCCAAACCGTTTCGCCGTGGCGTGTTTTCCCATCCAAACCGCAACGTCTCTCTCCGATTTCGGTTCTGCTTTCTTTAAAATGTCCCAGGCGTGCGATATGGCATCTTTATCGATAGCTCCAGACTTTCCCAATGCCGCGGGTTTCATCCACGGATCTCTCCATCGAATGTCTTTATACTTGCTCGATTCTTGTTGCGCGTACGACCAAATCATCTCCTCGTGCATGGGCGCTAAAACGCCTACACTTAACGTCACGGAACACGCTCCTTTTTCGTGCGGTTTCCCTAACCCGTAGTGCGCGATTTTTGGCGGCAAATACAAAATGTCCCCTGGTTTCAATAAAAAGCTATCGTCCGCAACAAAATCTTTTAAAATACGAACGTCTTGGTCCGGAACGAACGACTCATCCTTATCTGGCCAATATGCCTCGTTGTCCGCCACCGACCAAAGTTTATCTCCTATGGCTTGTATTAAAAACACGTCGAAATTATCCGAGTGTGCGCCTACGCCGCCGTCTTCTGGCGAGATGGACGCTTGAATATCCGATATTCTCCACCGCGGAAACTGCGGAAACAAATCCGTAATGATGCTATTCATCGCCGGTATTTTCGAGTCTAACTCGTTAATCACTAAGCTCCAAGGTTGATCGACTGGTAGCGTTTGCAACACTTCCTCCGGAAACGGTCCAACTTCTAACGTCCACTTTTCTTTTTCCTGTTGTTTCACCACTCGCATAAGGCGAGAATTGAATTCGTCTTCGCAAGCGAGACCGGCGAGTTCATCCGTATCTAACGGACAAATAAAGTTCGGAATCGCATTTCTCATGAGCAGTGGTTTCCTCTGCCAAAACTCTCGAAAGAATTTCTCGGCTTTCTCTTCCTCTAATGGCATCGAAGTCGTCTCCCACACTTCCACTAAATTCGCTTTTGTTACAGTTTTGTTTTTGGTGGCGGCAGACGCGTGTCTTCTCCTCGATGCGTGACGCGGAGAAAAGGCAGAACCGTTCTTAATCCTCGAAGAATACGGAAAATACGCCGACGCCGACGACGACGCAGAGCAGCAGCAGCATCTGCAGATCCCTCGAATCGACGTCGTCGTCATCATTGCTGGGGCTCGACGCGTGTCTTTTCCCCTTTATTTTGTGTGGGAGAGGGAGGAGAGGAAGAGAGTTCGTTACTTACCAAAATAAAATTTTTTATAAGAAACGGCGGTGGTGTTGCGTCTTTTTTTGTCCTTTTTGAGAAGGAGAGGACGTCTCTCTCTTTTCAAGACGTGGCTGAAATTCAGGTTTTTGGGTTGCACCACCGCAAACAAACAAGGCAAAAAAAGCACCGAGCATATAAAAAATGTCGATCGGGAAGAAAAGGAAATTTCAAAAAACAAAAAAACACAAACGAACGCCCTTCGTCCAACACTCTCGTGTGTTTTGTGTATCTTTCTTGCGTACTCTTCCTTCATTCTTCGTTCAACGACCGAATAAAGATACAAGAGACTGAAAGTGGCAGGCGCGCGTGAATCCTCCGGTCGAATAAAGAGAGAGCGAGAGAGGCAGAACTGAGACGGACACGGCCGAGAAGAGAGAAAGAAACACACGACGCGCGTTGCATCGCATCATGGGAGAAGAAAAAATGGAAGTCGATCATCACGAAAACGTCCAAGTGAAGAGGAAGGAACCGTGGGTGGACAAGTACCGACCGAAGAAAGTTTCGGACGTGGCGTACCAAACCGAAGTTGTTGCGGCTTTAGAAAAAGCGATGGAGACGCACAATTTACCGCACATGTTATTCTATGGCCCTCCTGGTACTGGGAAAACTACCTGCGCTTTGGCTATTTGTAAACAACTGTTCGGGCCAGAGTTGAGCAAAAAACGAGTGTTGGAATTGAACGCCTCGGACGAACGAGGGATATCCGTCGTGAGAGGGAAAATTAAGTCGTTCGCGTCGACGACGGTAGGTGAAGGTGTGCCAGGATTCCCATGTCCGCCGTATAAAATTTTGATTTTAGACGAAGCGGATTCGATGACGAACGACGCACAGTCGGCGCTGCGACGGATGATGGAGACATACTCGAAAGTGACGCGATTTTTCATCTTGTGTAACTACGTAAGCAAAATTATAGACCCAATTGCTTCACGATGCGCAAAGTTTCGATTTAAATCGTTAGATGGAGGAACAATGCACGAGAGAATAAACTTTATTGCGAGAGGAGAAAATTTACAGTTGGCGGAAGGGACGTTGCAAGCCTTGGAATACGTGTCTGCGGGGGATATGCGTAAAGCTATTACGCTTTTGCAGTCTGCGGCGTCATTGTTTGGCTCAGAAATTAACGGAGATCGTATTCGCGAGGTCGCCGGGGTAGTTCCGGATAACAAAATCGAAGAGTTGTTGCAACTCTGCGTGGCTGGGGAGTTTCAAAAATCTCAAGAGTTAGCAGAGGATATTTTGAAAGACGGGTTTCCTTGTTTGCAAATCTTAGAGCAGTTTGGGTATTGTTTGGCCGATAGCGATTTGCTCGAGGACGAGATGAAAGCAGAGATTTGCTTAAAGTTAGGAGAAGTGGAGAAGAAATTAGTTGATGGCGCAGACGAATGGCTTCAGTTGTCGCATTGTATTTCTGTTGCTACAATTGTCTGCTCGACGAAGCCAGAAAAGTAATAATTTTAAATATATAGTAGGAGAAAGAAGATATGCACACATAGGATTGCGTTTGTTACAGTAATAATATCGGTACCACTGGTACCAGTGGTACCAGGGTACTAACGATAGTAATGCTATGCCCTTGCCTATAGCTAAAACTATTCTAAAATATACTAATGAATAAGCTCTTAACACGTTGATTCGGCGGAGTCTTTCTCCTTCGTGCACAAAGTCACCACGTTCGCGTCGACTAACGCTTTCAAAACATCCCCTTCCATCTTGAAATTATGGTGTGGATGCGCCAACAAACGCTCTGAATCTGCGTATTTCTTGAAATAGTGATATCGCAGCCCTTCTGCTTTCATATCGTTCGTCTTTCTTGAGTCATCCAAGGAAAATCCGTACACAGAAACTTTCTTGCACAAGTTCAACAACAAAAACACGCCAAGAAGGCCCGAAGAGGGCGTCAATTCTTCTTCGCTGTACATTGCACGATTCTTCTCGAAATCTCTGAATCCAATCAACGCCGTTCTGGCTCCAGAAACTACCCGGGAGGACAACAACAATGGTTTCCTCATGTCGCTCCTTCTCTTCGCGACAGTTTGGGAAAACGTTTCAAACTGTTTTGTCGTCGCTCTTGAAACGATAAACGTCACATTACTCGGCTCTTGCGCCAATAAATACCTCGCTAAATTACTCGTCCCACCTGGAACGTCCGTATTCGAGACCCCATCCTCGTAATAAACCGTCGTCCACTTGTTATTCAACATTCTATATGTAATTTTCGAGCCGACATATTTCTCGTACCCTTTCACCGGCGCTTGGTTCACGCGCATCACCGCCTCGTGTTTATCAATCGATTTTCCAAATTGAGTGCGTTTTAATATCCCAGAGTTTCCAACTAGTGCGCACGATTTGTGTCTAATCCTAGGGCTTTGTTCTGGTAACACTCGATTGACTACATTTTCTGAGCTGAACGCATCTTTTTCTCGTATTCTTTTGTGGTTCTCTTGAGAGATGAACAAATCGTCTTCGTCGAAGACAAAGTCGCGCAAGTATGGTTTTCCCTCCGCTTTCTCCTCCACAGATAATCGCCAGTCCTCGTCATCTTCATCATAGTCATCTTCATTAACATCGTACGATGAAGAAGTTCGGCCATTATTATTACTTTCAACAAAATCGGATTCGTCGATATCGTAAACGTCTAAATCACTCAACTGATACGAGGCTTCACCGGTTGGCATTTGATTGGAAACGCGAATCAACGAGGTGAACCAGAAGATAGTGGTAGAGAGGAGGAGGATGAAGACGTAGTATTTCTTTTGTCTCCGTTTTCTCGTGCCTCCTCCATCGGTGCTGCGACGCAGCAGCTCCGGCATTATTTAATTCGTGTACAAAAATGTCGATTTTTGAAAATACGAGCACGAGTAGGTAGGTGCGTAAGAAAATGCGTTAACAAGGTAACGCTTCTTTTACTCATACAATAACTACAATCTCATCGCCTTTTTCTCCTTCTTAGAGTAGAACACCGTCCAATATGATTTCGTTGGATTCACCCCGAAAACCGCGCCCTCGTCAGCGAACCAATAAACCCAGCTTCTTATATGCTCGTTATTTTTCATGTCGATAAACTTTGGTATTGCATCTGGGTCCATGAAGCGTGGATGTTCGTGTATGAATACTATGGAAGTACAAATTAACGCGAATAGCATGTATAACGTGGACACAGAGAAGAACATAGACATACAAAATAAAATGGCTCGTAAATCAGCGTAAAATATTTGTATGTCTTCGCCAAAGAGGTACGTGCACATCATGCAGTTGAATCCTAATATCGCCGATTGCCAAGTCATTCGGTAGCCAACATTCCAACACCACGTTTTATAATAACATCCTTTACACGAAGGACTCAAGGTGGCAAACAAGTAGTTCGCTCTGTAGGCAATTAATGTGTCTAATTGAATTCTTCCCAATACTGGTTTGTGATCCATCGCCGATGCCTCTTTCGCCATCTCGTGTTCGACAATTTGCGAAGAAAACTCATGCAATACGTACGGATCGCCATGATAGTATCCATCTTTATGGGTCAACGAACAGCATATAGGGCAAGTACCTCGCACTGGGTTGTTCGTGAATGGACACTGTATTGTGTTGAAGTTTGTAAACACTTCCTCCTCTTCGGTTCTTTGGAACAAACTTTTCATGTTCCTCCACGGTCTCTTATCGAAACTCGATCGGATCTTACCGTATTTGTCCGTGTCGAGAAGAACGTATGCGAACGCGCAGAACAAGAGCATTAAACCAGCTACGCCCGTGGTGAAGTAAACTGTTTTATTTGAGAGGTAGAAGTGAAGGGAAAAGAAGTCAGCAAAAGAGAGAGAAAGAGAGAGACGAAAATATGACTGGAGAGGAATAAAGTATTAAAAAAGACGCACTCCCGAGCAAGTACATGTACGTTGTTTTCTCAGAAAGCAGAACGACGCGCAAGAACAGAGTGCATCCGACGGGGATGTACACGCGCCATCGCATACTGTTTACGATACCAAACGGTTGGAAAGCGACTTGGAAAACAGTCATAATATAATTTTTGAAAGTTGACCAAAATAACGAAGAGAAAAAAGTGAAGAAAAGCAAGAGAATTCGCGAGTTTTTTTTCTCACTACAATATGTTTGTATTATAACGATCCTATGGTGTTACCTACCATACGTATTATTAACTCTTTGTATCATCTTCTTCCCACGCAGGGTTTTTCTTCATGATGACTACGTTTTCCAAATTTGAGGTGATTGGGATGTATTTCCCACTTTCTAGTTCCGCCCTGTCGCCTGCGGCTAATAACACCGGCGTCGTATGTGTCTGAAAGCCGGTGATAGTTTTTGGTCTACCAGCTTGGCCGACAACATCGACGGCTTGTCCAACTCTCACAGGAATCGGCAAGGCTTTACCTTCTTCGTCAACGCACATTAACATGCGCGGGGCAGCTGCCGCAAAGAGATAATAGAGCATGTAGTGATGCTTTCCCAAAATCGTGTGCTTCATGTCCAAACCAGCAAAGCACGTGATCATCAAACCAGCCAAGGAGACGCTCGATTGTAACGTTCTATCGGAATGCGTCGGAGATAAGGTGAGCAAACCTTTACCCAAGTGCACTAAACCTTGCGAGACGCGGACTAAAAACAAAAGACTCGGTTCTTTGTAGTAGTAGCTCGTCAACTGTCGAAGTTGGTGCGCCAAACGCGCATTGTTTGTACCGGCACCGACAATACCGAGTGCCAAGCAGGCAGCTTGGGCAATTTCTTCCGAGTTATCGTGCGATAATCGACCTAGTTGATCAGTGATTTCTAATATCGGATCGGAAGTGTGCAACATGGCTAAGCCAAGAGGAATGGCTAATTTCACCGAGTTGTCCCCATACTGAATCAAATGATCGTATGAACGGATTGCCATGTCGCGACCGAGGTCTTCACCCATGGCAATAATAGCAATACCTAGGCAAGCCACCGATTGCGCGTCTAGTTTCCAAAGGTCTTCTTCCGTCGATTCTTCTGTCGTTCTATGTTCACCACATTTTGCAAGCAAGGCTTGTACTTTTAAAACGTTACCCGAGCAAGCATATGCGCAAACGTCGAGAACAACTTGACAATACTCCGAAATACGTTCCGGAAAAGTCTTTGCGACTTCATACGTCGCTTCAACTTCTTGCTGTCTTTGCAAAAACATCAAACCAAGACCTAAGCACATCAAGTGTGCAAACGGATCTTCTAAATCTTTCTCTGGGCGAAGCATTAATGCTTGGACGATAGATTGAATGGACTCTTCGTGACACGTGCCACAGTAAACTAAACCTAACGATAAAGCGGCAAACGCGCAAACATCCATTGGCGTGGACTCATCCGTCACAATTGGCGTCAAAAGTTCAGCCACTTCTTCTTTCTGGCAACCGGCGTACGCTAAACCCAAGCCCATGATCGCACCAATTCGAACGGACGAATTATCTTTGTTGACGGATTCATAAAGCAAACCGTACGCTGGATCGCAATCATTTCTCACGTTCGTGTTGATCAAACCGACGGCGAGGAGACCACCGGCGACGACTAACGGCTCTTCGGAGTACAAGAAGGTATCTACTTGCGGCAAACCACCTTCGACGTCCCACAACAACACAGATCCTAAACTCGCAGCTGCTGACATTTTCCCATGGTCTTTGTTTTTGAAAATCCAGGAAACATTCGAGGAAGAGCTGCCTTCGCCAGTCGTGCCTTCCGCGGATTGCGCAGTGAGCAATTTATCATGACCGAAACCAGCGTTGACGAACGCGTTGACAAACGTCGCCGCTAAATTTGCGCGAGCGCTATCTACAGCAGGCCCTGACGGCGTTCTGCCTTCAATCAAATGTGTTTTGTAAATGTCTTCTGGTAACTTGGCTTCCATCACGTCCAAGTCTCTCGCTAAAGTCAAATAGTTTTCGCAAAGCTTCGAGTTTGACATGATCAACGTCAATTCTTCTGCATCTTCGCCTTCTTGTTCGCACGGCCCTTCGTCTAATTTCAACGGGTGACCGTGTCGGGCGAGAATGTAACAGAGCTGTTTCTTTTCTAACGGGTCTTTTGAGGCTAAAAATGTTTCTTCAATCGTACTTTGCACACCAAGCTTCAGCGCCACTCTCATGGCGTCGCATAATTTGTTCACTTTCATGAAAATCTTATGCGCGGTGGACAAAACGATACCGTCTTCCGGTTCCGGCAAATAGCTCGAGCATGAGATCAAATACAAACACGTGCGCGAGTAATTATTCTCCGTCACATGGTCGATCAAATATTCCAACTTTTCCACTTCAATCAATAAGTCCACCGCCTCAGGTTCGGCATTGTGAGACATGTGAAACGGTACGATATCTTTCACCAACTTCATCAAATCGTCAACGTCTTTATCTTTCGTGGTGACCCCTTCTTCTCCTTCTTCTAAGTCTGCACGTCGATGGTATTCAATGCCGATTTCACTCGCCAAGTTCCTCACGTACTCGTGGCCCCAAAATCCAACCTCTTCTCCGCTCCCTAACATCTTATACTTTAACGATTCTGGAATGACATTTTCTCCCGGGGCATCCGTCATGGACAAAACTGAAATAACATCCGCTAAAAGTTTCTTGTTTGTTGTGTCTTTAATGGCTGGGTACTGGTCTTTGAAAGTTTGCAGGTGAGGACGCAAGAATTTCAAAGGTTTAGGCACCGATGTCATCGAACTGTGTTTGATGATAACGTATCATGAGAGAGACAGAGTGGTGAGAGGAATATAGGATCAAACACATCAGTCATTATATATAAGTACGATTTAAGAACGAAAGAAGGGAAAAGAGAGAGAGAGAGAACTATAGAAATCGATCTCGTTACCTTGTCGCCGTTTTGATCTCGGTTCGCATGTTCTCCAACGCCAACTTCGCCACGCCCGCTTTAGAATCCATCGCTCTTTGGACCAACACTTCCAAGTTTGTTTTCAGCTGAAGATCTTCTTCGGATAATTCAATCTCCGGTTTCGCGCCGGCGTCTTTCGTCGTCGCGTCTTTCATCTTCGAAGTCTTTTCGTCTTTTCCATCATCAGTGGACGAAGGAGCGACGTCTTGCTTTTTCGGCGTTTCACCCATGATGGATGATACTATTTGCTACTATAGAGTTTGCTACCACGAATCTCTTAAATGTAATCCTCTGCGTGCTCGATTAATCCGCGAGTGAGAGAAGTACGCGACGGAGAAGAGTGCGTGCAAAAAATAAAGACGATCTTGATGATTTTTGTTTTTTTCTTTTGAAAGAAATGGTAAAAGGAAAAGGTGGTGTCATCTCTACGCTGTAGTAAAAAGTGAGTGAGTGAGCTAATATAATTATATCCTACAATGACACTTTTAGCATTTGTCGTCGTACGAACATTCCCTTGCTTGGGCCTTCGTGAGCTCTCGAAGAATCATCGTTGCGTAATTCCCGGCTCCGAGCTTGAAGGAGAGTTTGGCGGCGAGAAGTTTTCCTTCCTTTTCTACTCCATTATTATTGTTGTCGTCGTTCTTGTTTTTCTTCTTGACAAAAGCGTCCATATCCGTTTTCACTAAATCTATTTTCGTATCGTCGTATCGTATGAACTCGCACTTCAAATC
>Ga0163180_10000267_pt1 | contig 29898 bp, 33 predicted proteins | sample AtlANTMetagenome_2_FD_109647 | JGI IMG/M metagenome (GOLD analysis project Ga0163180, IMG submission 109647) | Marine eukaryotic phytoplankton communities from the Atlantic Ocean - Atlantic ANT 4 Metagenome | ecosystem: Environmental > Aquatic > Marine > Oceanic | place: North Atlantic Ocean...
AAATAATATAAATTCATAAAAATATGACAGTATTTCTTAAACTAGATAAATTAGATTCAATAGCATATAATGTATATGGTGAATCATATTATTATTTATCTAATGAACAACAAAATATAATTAGAAATTTTATAGATGATGAAAAATCCTTATAAAGAATTAGAAAACTATTTAAATATTAAAATAGAAGATGATTACAAAAATCCTGATTTTGTAGTAGAAGAAACTTATACGGCTGATCAGTATAGTGTGTGGTCTATGCGACACGTAGATGAGCCTATAATACTAGAAGAAAATGTTTATTATTATGAACCAACTTCAACAGATGTTTTAAATGCAATAAAAGATTTAAAAAACTACGAAAATGATTATATTCATGAAGTTTATATAACAGACTTAGATTCATTGTTAGATGAAGAAGAAGTCAAAGCATGGCTTTATGAAGAAAAAGGTTACCCAGAAGAAACAGAATAAAATACATTATGATTTTTGGAATCATGGAATTAATCCTATACTAGGTTATAAGTATGAGTTACCTGTAAATAAAAGTTTTATAGGTGCAAATAATGTATTAAATAATTATTAATGGAAATTAAAGAGAGAGCTAATAATAAAATTTGGGCTAAAATAACTAGTTCAGAAATTTATTTAAGAGATTTACAAAAAGAATATAGAGACGGTAGATACTTAGGTACATTAACAGAGGAGCAAATGCAAAGCTTAATATATTCTGCTAAAATAGAGTTAGAAGTTTTAAACTATATATATAAATTATTAGAATTAAATTATGATAGATAAACTAATAATATTAGCAAGAGATTATTATAAACTTAAACGTCATAAGTCATACTTAATAAACTATATATTCTTATTAAGATCAGAAATATTAGATGAAGCTTTATTATATAATAAAAATAATAAAATGAATTGCGAAGCAATAAAAAATAAAGTTACATTAATAAAAAAATATAGTAAACGTTTACGTTTATTAAATATGTGACAAAAGGTATATAATATACTAGTAACAGGCTAATGTCACAAAGAAGAATGAAGATCTTTGAAACTAATAGAATAATTTATAGACGAGATCCGATTACAGATATACCTACAAGTATACATAGTTGGGGAAGATTTTATGAACAGGGTACTAATCAATATTATAATTTATTTTATAGTGATGCAAAGATTACTACCATTAAGTCTTTAAAGTGGCACTTATATGTTTTATGGTATTTAAATCCTAACATGGATAAAAAACAGTTTGAAAAATTATATAGATACATAATAAATCCTCAGAATAATTTTATTACATTCACAATTAATGATAATAAAGTTAATCAAGTTTTATTAGATGTTACTAATATGGATCTTGATAGACCACCAAAAAATAAGTCTAGAAAAATAATATTCAATGACTTAACTGGGCTTACAAAGCATGAAAAGCTTAAAATAGTAGGTCAAATGATAGGTAGAAAAAAACTATCTAAAGAAAAAATATATGACGCAATGTTAATGATTAATAGTTTAAACAACAAAATATCTATTAATAATTTAGCATCTTATTTTTCATGTTCAACTAGAACTATCCATAGAAATATTAATAGTCAGTTAAGAACTGAAATTAAAAAACTAAATGAAGAAGTACAATGTACAAAACTATATTAGATATAAGTTAGATTTAAAGTCTTCAATGCCTGAAGATAAACCGTACATTGAGTATACTAGAAATGAATTAATAATAAAATTTTTACCTCTTGTAGAGAATATGGCACATAAGTTTTCAACTATACAGCAAGCATCAGGTGTATTAGATATAACTGATTTAATACAAGAAGGTAGTAAAGGATTAATTGCTGCTGTAGATAAAATTGATTGGGAAACTATACAAGCAAGTGTTGATCAAGAAAAAACATTAAAGTCTTTTTTAAGTAAAAGAATTAAAGGTGCAATAAGAAGATCAATTGATATAGTAAGAGGTCATATAAGAATACCAGAGCATAAGCTCAATGAGATGAGACAAAATCCTGAAGATAAAAAAATAGTTCAAATGTTTTTTAATAGTATATTTTTAAGCATCGATGAACAGGTAGAAGATGACGATAAAACCTATGATAATATTCCAGATCAAAGCGAACCATATAACTTAGAATTTTTAAATAGTTATTTAAAAAGTATATTAAAAAAACATTTAGACAATAGAGAGTATGAAGTATTAAGATTGTCTTATGGTTTAGATTGTAATAAATGTAATGCTAATACTATAGCAGAAAAAATAGGTATATCAGGACCAAGTGCTTATGTTAGAGTTTCAGAAATAAAAAAGCAAGCTGTTAAAAAATTAATAGACAACGTAGATAGTAGCCAAGTAATTGATTACTTATAACTTAAGTTTTGCGGATACAATACGTTTACATAATGATATTAAATTAAATAAAACCCACGTAATTATGACCAATAATACCCACAAAGAAAGACTTAACGGTCTTTATAAAAAGTTTAATCTTCAACCTGAAGATACATTTAAAGAACAAAGCAGAGGTTATACTATTATTACCCGCTCTGGTATTGATAAGATTCAATCAATAGGTAACATTAACATAGAATATCATCCAATTGTAGTTGAAAGAGAGTTTGCAGTTATAAAAGCTGTTGCAATGATGGGTGATAAAAAGATAGAAACATTTGGAGAAGCTGATCGCAAACTTAATTGCAGACAAACATATCCTATAGCTATGGCAGAAAAAAGAGCTATGTCTCGTGCAGTTCTTAAACTGTCTGGCTTTTATTCAGAACAACATTTCGGAGAAGACGAAGGCGATTGGAGTAAATCTACATTATGATAAATATAAAAGAAACTCTAGAAAAACTTAAAGACGATGAACATTACTACGGTAGTTTTGGAAAACAGTTCTTAAGTAATTCTGATATAGATATATTGCTTAATGATGATCCTGCTAAACTTAATCAAGGTAAAACTAAAACAGCTGCAATGTTGATTGGTGGTTACTTTCATACAGTAATATTAGAACCTGATAAAGTAAAATCATTTAATATAGTAGAAAGCACTACTCGTAATACTAAAAAGTATAAAGAAATATCAGGTGGTGAAATGTGTTTATTACAACATGAGGCAGATCAAGCTAATCTTTTAACAGAAAAAATAATGAAAAACAAATATTGTGAGTCAATGATATTTGGTAGTGCCAAAGAACATGAAGTTCCTGCGGTAAAAAATATACACGGAAATTATTGGAAAGGTAAAGCTGATATACTAAATCATGATGATCATTTCATAGTAGATTTAAAAACAACAAGTAATCTTTCTACATTTAGATATTCAGCTAAAAAATATAATTACGACAGTCAAGCTTATATATATCAAGAATTATTTGGATATGAAATGATATTCATCGTAATAGATAAATCAAATCTTAAAATAAAAGTATTTGATTGTTCTCAAGATTTTTTATTATCTGGTAAAGATAAAGTTTTAAAAGCAACTGATGTATATGAGTTGTATTATAAAACAGAGGGCTTTGATCCTCAACAATATTTTATAAACGATACACTTTAATTTAAATTTAATCACAATGGCAGTAATTTTTAACACTAGTATTAATCTAACTAAAATACCTAAGGATAAAATAATCCATGGTAAAGAAAAAATGATTGATGGTAAAAAAGTATCAGACAAATATGTAAATATAACTGTTACTATCAATGATGAACTTGATAAGTTTGATTATCAAGGTAATGTAACTATACAACAATCACAAGAAGAAAGAAAAAATAAAGAACAAAAGACTTATTTAGGTAATGGTAGAATAGGTTGGACTAACAATAAGCTTGAAAAATTAATTTCAAATCAGACGTCTAATAATCAAGATATAGAAAACGATTTACCGTTTTAATATATGGAACTAAATACTCAAGAGATTAATGGTTTTCTTATTGAAACTTTTAATCAACATAATCTTGAAGAAGGAAAGAAACAGGGGATTTGTCCCCTGTGTTCTTTTAAAAGAAAACCTAAAAATCAAAAGCTTAAATGTGCTTCATATGATTGGCAGCGTGGACTAGGCACTTGTCATAATTGTAATAAAACTTTTCAACTGCATAGTTATAAACGAAAAGGTTTAAACAATAAAAAATATACATTACCTTCTTACACTGTAAGTGCTTATAAAGAACCTGATTCTAAAATAATTAAATGGTTTAACAGTAGAGGAATATCACAAAGTACTATACAAGAGCTTGGTATTAGTGAAGGCAAAGAATATATGCCACAAACTAATAAAGAAGAAAATACAATTAAGTTTAATTATTTTATTGGTGATAAATTAATTAACATAAAGTATAGAGATGGTAGAAAAAACTTTAAACTATATAAAGGAGCAGAAAAAATATTTTATAATCTTAACAGTATTGTTAACTATGATACTTGTTATATTGTTGAAGGCGAAATGGATGTTTTATCTTTTCATGAAGCTGGGATTACTAACGTGGTATCTGTACCGAATGGAGCCACTTTAAATAATAATAATTTAGATTACTTAGATAACTGTATAGATTACTTTGAAGACAAAGAAAAAATTATATTAGCAACAGATACAGATGAAGCCGGGATTACTTTACAACAAGAATTAATTAGAAGATTAGGAGCTGAATTATGTTATACTGTTAATTTTAAAGATTGTAAAGACGCTAATGAATACTTATTAAAACATGGAAAAGAAAACTTTATCAGCTGCATTACAAAGACAAAACCCGTGCCTTTGGAAAATGTTACAACGTTTCAAGACGTGGAAGAAGAACTTAAAGACTTTGTTCAAAATGGTTTTAAACCCGGTTACCAAGTGGGTTTACAAAATTTTGATGAAATTTTTTCAACATATACCGGACAGTTTATTACTGTTACTGGCATACCTTCTTCTGGTAAGTCTGATTTTGTTGATCAAATGGTCATCGGTTATAACTTAAAATATAATTGGAAAATAGCTTATGCATCACCTGAGAATCAACCTACATATCTTCATGCACATAAGTTAATGAGAAAGATATGGGGTGATATGCCTGAGTTATCTAATCAAGATAAGTGGAATAATATAAGTGAACATATTAATGATAATTTTTATTTTATTGATATGGAACGATATACTATAGATTCTGTTTTAAACAAAGGAAAAGAACTAGTAAAAAGAAAAGGTATAAAATGTTTAGTTTTAGATCCATTTAATAAAATAAGAGACACAGTATCTGGATATGAAGATGTAAATAGATATACTATGGAATATCTAACTAAGATAGAAATATTTGCTAAGAAATATGACGTCTTAGTTATTGTAGTTGCTCATCCAACTAAAATGTATAGAGATAAAGAAGGCAATATAGAAGAACCGACGATGTATAATATTAAAGGTGGCGGTGAATGGTATGATGCTAGTTATCATGGTCTTTTAGTTCATAGAGATTATGAAAACAAAACTGTTAAAGTTAAAGTTTTAAAGGTTAAATTTCAAAACTTAGGTCAAAACGGGGCAGAAGCTCAGTTTACTTGGGATTATAAATCTGGTAAATTTATACCTAAATTAGAAATAAATACTTTACCTTGGGATGCAAAAGAATAATTTAAAAAATTATATACCATCATCTGATGAGCTTATGTGGTATAGATTTTGTGTTAATAATAATTTTAGAATTTCATTAAGTGGTATATATAATCAACCAAATAAATACAGAATTTGCATACAAATAGGGCCATATAAAAAAGGAGAAAAATTAAATTACTCACCTGAAATATATGATGAATATAATGTAATGGAAAACTATTTTAATTTTTGTAAATATTATTTTGATAAGTATGAAAAAAAGCTTTAATAATGCTAATGAAGCATATGAGTATTTTTTAAATGAACTAATTATTAATGGCCAAGACTTTGATAATACTAAAACATTATTTAATTTAGGCTTTAATATTTTAAATCCATTAGATAATATTATCACCAATAAAGAAAGAGCTTGGAAAAAAGAATATGCAGATGCTGAATGGAAATGGTATTTATCTGGTGATAAAAAAATTGATAAGTTAGGAGAAATATATGGTAGCATACCTCCAATATGGGAAAACATGACTGATGCTAATAGATGTGTTAACAGTAACTATGGTTATCAGTGGAAAAGAAATAAACAATTAGATTATGTGGTTGATAAATTAAAACACAACCCAAACACTCGACATGCTGCAATAAGTATTTATGATGGTAAAGAACATAACAAATATAACAAAGATACTCCATGCACGTATGCTGTACAGTTTACGATATTAAAAAACGTATTAAACATGGCTGTTATGATGCGTTCTAATGACATCTGGTATGGCTTTTGTAATGATCAGTATTGTTTTTCAATGCTGCAAAAAATTGTGTCAGAAAAACTGTCTATTGATGTTGGAAATTATTTTCATTTTGCACATAACTTTCATATATATAATAATAAACTTTAATGTATTATTTATATCATATACCAGGTAAAAAAATAGGGGTAACACGTGATCTTAACAATCGTGTTACTATTATACAAGGTTATAAACCTACTGAGTATGAGGTTTTATTTACTAGTAGTGATGTTGATTGGATTTCTGATAAAGAATTAGAGCTTCAAAATTATTATGGTTATAAAATAGATAGACAAAAGTATAATGATTTATATAAATTAAATAAAATGAATATTAACGTAACAGAACAAACAACTACTTTTCCTGTAGCCAAAAAAGAATTATTAAGTTGGCTCTCTGATAATGAAACTTTAACATGGACAACCACGTTAGGTCAATTTAATATTGATGAACAATCTAAAGCTTGGATTTTAGCTAACAGTAAAAAGTCTATGTATAATGAAAATAGAACTTACATATATAATAAAGCTTATTATGAAGATCTTATTAATCCTTTAGATAAGGATACTTGTATTAAAAAACCTTTAAAAATGTTTGAGCAAATAAGAACTTGGGCAAAAGAAAAAGGAATATATAAAAATGGAGATATTAAAACTCAATATATAAAACTTCAAGAAGAAAGCGGTGAGTTAGCAAGTGCTATATTAAACAATGATGACGCAGAAATAATGGATGCTATTGGTGATATGGTTGTTGTGCTTACTAACTTAGCACACTTAAAAGGCTTACATATTGAAACATGTATAGACAGTGCTTACAAGGTAATACAAAATAGAACTGGTAAAATGATTAATGGTACATTTGTAAAAGATGAAGATTAAAACAAAAGACGAGGTTGTAAAAGCTGTTATTAATAAATTAGATAACAGAAGTTTAGTAGGTCAAAAAAAATATGGAGCTACAATGTCAGATGAAATTAAAAACAATAAAAAAGATTTTGATAGTTTTTTAGTTGATGTACAAGAAGAAATAATGGATGCGTTATTATATATTGAAGCTGCACGTCGTTGTTTACAAGACGAGGTTGAAGAAGTATATTTAAAACAAATAAATGAAAAAGAAATATAATAGACGCAAAGGACCTGTACAGTCTAAAAAAATTATATATGATGGTATTAAATTTGCTTCTGGTTTAGAAAAATATATGTATCAATGTTTAAAAAAAGAAAAAATTAAATTTAAATATGAAGGAGAAACGTTTACTTTGCTAAATGGTTTCTATTTTGACAATCAAGTGTACGAAAGACAAGCTAATAGTAAAGGAGAATTTAAAAATAGAGGTCAAAAAAGAATTTTACCTATAACTTATACACCAGACTTTATAGGAGATGAATTTATAATTGAAACAAAAGGGCGACCTAATGAATCATTTCCAATAAGATGGAAATTGTTTAAAAAACTTGTGACTCAGCAATTCCCTAGTCACACGTTATATAAACCTCAAAATCAAAAAGAGTGCGACGAGACAACAAAATTAATTCTAAACAAGCAAAAAAAATTGCTCGCATAAAGTATGCAGAAAGACAAATTGAAAAATTTATTAAATGGTCTATTGAAAATAGAGGTCGATTGTTGTACTCTGAATTGGTTGAATTACACGATAGTTATAAAATAAATTGTTATGGCTAGGATAATTGTAAACTATAATTTTAAAAAACCAAGGATCAAACGCCCTGGTGTTCATGCAAAAAGTAAAACGTCTAAATTAAAAACAAGTAAAAATTATGTCAAAAAATACAACAGACAAGGGAGGTAATGGTTGGGAATTAAGTATTGGTTTTTATCCTGGTATATTAATAGGTATGCGTACTTATTATAATAAAGATTATAACGAACACGTTTTGTATTTACCTTTTATAGATGTGTGTATATTAATAGATAAATAATATGGGATTATTTGATGAAAGAATTGCCTACAAACCTTTTGAATATCCAGAATATTATACTGAAGGTTGGCTTAAACAAGCTCAAGCTTTTTGGTTACATACAGAAATACCGATGTCAGGTGATGTTAAGGACTGGAAAGAAAAACTCTCCGATGGGGAAAGGCATCTCGTTGGAAATATACTTTTGGGATTTGCACAAACAGAATGTGCGGTATCTGATTATTGGACTCAGAAAGTTGTTAGTTGGTTTCCTAAACATGAAATACAACAAATGGCAATGATGTTTGGTAGTCAAGAAACAATTCATGCTGTAGCTTATAGTTATTTAAATGAAACATTAGGGTTAGAAAACTTTGAAGGATTCTTGCATGAGCCTGCTACTGCAGCTAGATTTGATAATTTAGTTTCTTATAACGGAAATAAACCAAGCGGTATTGGAAAATCTTTAGCTATATTTAGTGCGTTTGCAGAAGGTGTATCTTTGTATTCTGCTTTTGCAGTACTATATAGTTTTCAACTTAGGAATTTACTTAAAGGTATTGGACAACAAATGAAATGGAGTGTAAGAGATGAATCATTACACTCAAAAATGGGATGTCAGTTGTTTAGACACATGTGTAAAGAAATTCCGAACTTACAAAATGATTCTTATAATGATGTTATTTCAGCAGCCAAAACAATGCTTAGTGCAGAAGAAAATTATATTGATAAGATGTTTGAAAAAGGAGACATTGAAAACCTTAAAGCCTACGATCTCAAACAATTTATTCGAAAACGTCTCAATGAAAAAATTACAGAGCTCGGTTACAGCAACGGGGGGAGGTACTTTGAATTTGACGAAGTCGCAGCAAGTAGTCTTGACTGGTTCTATCATCTTACCGGGGGGCATACTCATACTGATTTTTTTGCTATTCGGCCAACGGATTATTCGAAGGCTAATGAAGGTGAAGACTTTGAAGATATATGGTAAAAAAATTCTGGAGAATTTGGGCAAAAGCTTTAGGAGAAAAAGCTAATGATAATGCAGATACTGTAGCTTTTGTAAGAACTTTATTAATTGCACAAGCAATTATAACAAATATTTTAATTTCAATTAATATTATTATAAACTGGTTATATGTGGAATAACGAATGGGTTAAAGGCGAAGACTACCCTGTATGGGGTGATACTGAAGTGTATAAAAAAACAATTACAGGGGGATATTTATTGTTTGATGAAACTCCTCGTGAAGCTTATTTAAGAGTTGCTAAAACAGTAGCCCGTAGGTTATATAAACCAGAACTGGCAGATAAATTTTTTCAATATATATGGGATGGTTGGCTTTGTTTAGCTTCACCCGTATTAGCTAATACAGGAACAGATCGTGGATTACCTATAAGTTGTTTTGGTATAGATGTAGCTGATTCAATTCACGACATAGGTAAAAAAAATTTAGAAATGATGTTACTTGCAAAACACGGCGGAGGTGTAGGTATCGGAATTAATATGATTAGACCCGCCGGATCTAAAATTACAGGTAATGGAACTTCAGATGGCGTTGTCCCTTTTTGCAAAATATATGATTCAACTATCCTCGCAACAAACCAAGGTTCAGTTAGAAGAGGAGCTGCAAGCGTCAATATCAATATTGAACACAGTGACTTCTTGGAATGGCTTGAAATTAGAGAACCTAAAGGTGACGTTAACAGACAGTCTCTTAACCTCCATCAGTGCGCTATCATTGGTGATAAATTTATGCGAAAATTACAAGCAGGAAATACTGTTGAAAGAACAAAATGGTCTAAGCTTATCCAAAAACGTAAAGCAACTGGAGAACCTTATATCTTATTCAAAGGAAATACAAACAAAAATAATCCAGAAGCATATAAAAAAAATAGTTTAAAGGTACATATGACAAACATATGTAGTGAAATAGTATTACATACAGATGAATCACATAGCTTCGTGTGTTGCTTATCATCTGTCAATTTAGATAAATATAATGAATGGAAGAATACGAATTTAATTTACGACGCAACTTGGTTCCTAGACGGTGTGCTAGAAGAATTTATTCAAAAGGCAAAGAATATGAAGGGATTCGAGAACTCTGTACGGAGTGCAGAGAAAGGTCGCGCTCTTGGACTGGGTGTCCTTGGCTGGCACAGCCTATTGCAAAAAAACGGTATAGCTTTCGAAAGCTTATTAGCGCAATTCAAAACACGAGAGATTTTTTCAAAATTAAAACTTGAAACTGAAAGAGCTTCAAGAGCTTTAGCTGAAACATATGGTGAACCTTTGTGGTGTGTAGGAACTGGTATGCGAAACACACATTTAAGAGCAGTAGCCCCTACTGTATCTAATAGTAAATTAGCAGGTAATGTGTCACCTGGAATAGAACCATGGGCAGCAAATGTTTTTACTGATCAATCGGCTAAAGGAACTTTTATAAGAAAAAATAAAGAGTTAAAAAAATTATTAAGGAAAGTAGGTATTGATAATAAAGAAACCTGGGATAAGATTTTGAAAGATGGAGGATCAATACAAGATGTTGAAGAATTAGACAATTGGTACTATGATAATTTAGGAAGGTTAACAAACGAAAAAGAAAACAATGAACCTGCTAAAAATGTATATAAAACTTTTAAAGAAATAAATCAACTAGAATTAGTAAGACAAGCTGGGATAAGACAAGACTATATAGATCAATCAGTTAGTTTGAATTTAGCTTTTCCATCTGAAGCATCTCCACGTTGGATTAATCAAGTACATATTGAGGCTTGGAAAAGAGGTATTAAAACTTTATACTATACTAGAACAGAGTCAGTTTTAAGAGGTGATATAGCTGCTAAAGCTATGGATCCAAATTGTATAAGTTGTGATGGTTAAGCTCTTATTAAAATGATTTGAGCTTGAGCGTGTATAGAATTATTTTCTTTTGCATACTGCATTATATCTTTTCCATCAACACATACACATTCATATAACAACGCAGCGTATTGAGCTAACAATAAAATCATTTCTGGTTTATTATGTATTGCAGCATGTATTGCTAACGGTTTCCCTTCAATATAATCAGTTGACTTTATTGTTTTATTTTTAATAACAGTTTCAATATATTCATAATCTTCATTTACAATAGCTTGTAAAACTTTTGTTTGTAATTCTGTTGGATCTGAATAATTATTAGAAAAAGTAAATAAATAAAAAAAAGTTAGCAGTGTAAATAATTTCATGTGTACAATATTAGGTTATAATCTTATATTTACACGTAATATTAAGTAATAAGTTACACTTAGAATATTTAATTTATTTTTATTAATTTAATAAGTTTTAACTAATAAAAATATTATTTATTTAATATGTCCATATAGTTTTTGCAGGAGCGCCAGGATAGCCAATACCAAGATGTATAAAACCTTTTTTTCTACTTATTCCAATACGCTTAAATCCCACTTCAATAGCTGCTTTAACTATATTATAAGTTGCTGCACCTCCAATACTTTCTATATCTACCGCTGCACCATATGCATGCTCTCCTGGTTCTCTTTTTTTGGCTTCTATTGGATGTTCTGGACTTCTATAACTTGATGTTATTTTTATTGGTCGTCCATATAGTTCCCTTACTTTATCTAACATCTCTAAAAGTTTAGGATTCATCATTTCAAAATTACTAAATTCCGATTCCTTAAAATATTTCATTTGTATTTTTTAAACATTAGTTTATACAATAAGCTATTCCAAGCCGCTTGTATTTTGTCTATTATTTTCCGCATGGTTTTCCTGTTGCTACGTTAATCCAATTTTCTTTTTCAAACCAGTCTCTTAAAGTAGCACCTTTTTTTCTTGCTCCTTTTACGAAACTTTTTTTGTCTCTTTTATACTTACCTTGTTTTGCTGCTGTACGTTTTGCTCTTACTACTTTATCTCTTTCGGCCTTGCTCATTGATCTTACCTTAGCAGCAGGTAAACAAACTTTTTTAGTTCCTCCTCCTTTTATTTTTTTAAATGGAGAACTTGCTTGATCATATGGCATAGTTTTTTTCTTTTAAATGTTCATATAATTTATCACCTACTTCTTTTCCAAATGTACTATCAGATTTAAAATGAGCTCTCCCTATATTTCTGCTATCACTTATTTGATTAGCTTCGTCTTGGTATTGATTTCTTAGTTCTGGATTTTTTTCACTTAATAGTTTAGCTATTAGTCTTGATTGTGCTGAATGTCCTGAAGGATATGAAGCTGTTTTCATTGAAGGTAATTCTACATTATCCATTTGTACTCCTAATTGATTAGCTATTTCTTTTGGCCTTGGTCTATTAAAATGTTTTTTTAAACTTTTGATAACTGAAGTAGAATCATTTTGTATTTTAGTAACTTCTTCTTTAGGAAATGGTATATTATTTTGTGCATTTATTTTTTCAAAACTACCTACAATATCATCTTTTTCTTCTACTATATTAGGATCTACGTTTGTATTATTTAATTCCTGTAATTCTTTAAAAGTCTGTAAAGAATCATTTGCAGGTGGTCTACGTAAAGCTAATTGTGTTGTATCAAAGTCATCAAATAAATTCATGTTGTTATTTTTTACACCCAAAATTTTTTGCAAAGTTTGCTTGTTTAACTACTGATGAACTATATTTATCTTTATTTTTCATAACTTTAGAAGCAGCGGAACAAACCGATTTACCAGGCATATTTTTTTTAACCCAGCTTGTAAATTTTCCTTTGTTCTTAGGATCTATATCTATTTCAGATTCTTTTTTTTGTTTTGCCATAACTATTATTTTTTTGATTTACCCATTTTACCTGGTCCACCAGCTTTAGTACATCTTACACCCCAACCTGAGGCATATGCTGATGGCCATACTTTAAATTTTCTTTTTGCCGCGGCTTTACAGGGCCCGCTTATTTTACCCATGATCGGTGATTTTTTCATATGATTATCTTCTTTTAAATGCTCTTCTTTTAGGTTGAGTAGATTTTCTATACGGTTTTACTACATTACTTTTTGTTTGTTTTGCTTTAGCTTTTTTCTGATATTCTGTTTCTATACCTACTTGAAAACCAGGCCAACCAAGTCCTGTAGCAATTCGTTGAATAGCTGTATTTTGGTCATTTAAAGCATTACCTAAGTTTTCATATTTTTGTGTTAACCTATCAAATGGTAAATTAGTTACTCCAGTAAGTAATCTAGCTGGTGGTTCATATCTATCGGTTATCCCTTTTTTTAAATCTTCATTGGCCAACTTAAAGTATTTTGATGAATCAAAACTTCCTTCTTTATTTTTGTAATCTCTAGCTCTAGAAATATCACCAAACCCTCTAGCGGCATAAACAAGGTCTTTTACTCTAGCCCCAAAAGGTGGAGATATATCTGCTAGTTCCATTAATGGTTTACCAAAATCTTTTTTCTTTCCTTTTTCTTTATTTAATTCTTTTATTAAACTTAAACTTGAATCTTTAAGTGTTGATATAATAAAACCATAAGTTCCAAAACCGGACAACAAAGAATTTAAAATACCATTCATTGCATAATAAAGTTTTTCTTCATCTTCTTTTTTTAATTCATCAGATAAAGGATTAATACCCATAAATGCTAAACCTTGCTGTAGTGTTGTAAATATTAAGTTTTGTATAGCGCCATAATAAACTATTTTACCTAAATGTTCAACAGGATTACCTCTACCTGCTTTTAAATCCATAGCAGCTTTATTCATTAGTCGCATGTATTGTATCGGTACATTTTGAAAAGTATATACGTATTGTGCAAACCTTCCTGCTTGCATTTCACTTATTTTATCAGGTCTCGAAGATTGTTGAGAACTTTCGGCCGTTTCTTGCCAATCAATCATTGCTTGTTTTTCTGCTTCTTTTTGTGATAAGCCTTGCTTTTTATATGTGTTTATTCTATTACGATAAAATGTAGCGCCTCCAGTTACTATAGCAAATGAATCCATTAATCTTGTAGGAAGATAACCTAGTTTAAAAACTTTACCATACAAAGCGCCTAGCCCTCCTCGTTTAATTAAGTTTTGTATTTCTTCTTCTCTAACATCTAATTTTAAACCACCAAATCTATCTTGTATAAAATCAGAATTCATTAATTTAATAACATCTGAGCTGTATTGAGGAACATTTGCAAAAGCTTTACCTGCTGCTATAGGATTATTATCAGAATAATTAATAAAGTTAGTTAATGAAATAGTTTGTAATATTGCAGATCTCATATTTAAAAACATAATTGATCCAGTAGCACCTGTTAAAAATAAATTTGTTCCAGTTTCAAATTTCCCTTCTGTCCCTGTAAAAGGTCTATTACGACCTGTCTTCATTCTTTTTAATATATCTACTAATGCTACTCTATAATTTTTACCATATATAGCTTCTAATTTATTTAGATTATTTTTTGAAAATATTTCATCTACATTTGCTTGCCATTGTTTTAAATATCTAGCTCTTTTAACATTGTTAACACTTCTAGTTAAGTCTATATCAATGCCATAATCAGACCAACCTTCATTTTGTGGTTCTGGATAACCATCTTGTTTAGTAATTTTAATTAACTTATCTGCATAAACTTTTAATTGTGGATTCTTAAACACATAAGTTAAAATATCTCTTTTTGATCTTTCATTTAAACCTGGAATATCGTAACCTGATTTATTCCATATATAAACTCTTACCGCATCTTCATTTGTATAAGGCAAACTACCTGCTTTGTTCCCTAATTTTTTCATTTTAGGAACATCTTTTAAAGATTTTTTTAAAGCTTTAAAATCACGCATCATTTGTACTCTTGATGCATATATATTATTCATGGCACTTGCATAGGGTATTAATAAGTTTTGTTGATACCATTTCATTTGTTGTTCACCAACTTTACCATCAGCAAGTGTAGTATAAAGCAAACCTAAAAAATCATCTTCATACGGTAGTATACCAAATTTATTAATAAATTGTTGTATTTTTTTTGTACGCTTTCTTGATTCACCTAACTTTTTAGCTGTCTCAGCATCTATTACTTCAGTTCTAGGTATTTTAGTTTTACTTCCTAGTTCTAATATTTTATTAAACTCTTGATTTAATTTACTGCTTTTATAAAAGTCTTGTATCTCTTGATTAATCTCAGCATCTACCAATGCAGCATTGTTTATTGACAGCTGGTTATCTTCTTCTAAACCTTTAGGTGGTTGTTTATCTTTAGGTAATCTTTTATTATTTACTTTAGCAGCTTTTTTCTCTTCGTTATTTAAATTATTTTCTGCTTCTTCTAGTGTAAACATTAAACGACTTTTACCCGCAGCAATATCAGCTGTTTCTTGAGGACTACTTAGCTCTTGTAATCTTATCTCCTGATTAACCATCATACTTCTAAGTAAGTTAGTTAATGCTTGAGCTACAATACCTTCTTGTCTTGGAGCCCCAGTAGTTAAGCCTTCATTAATACCTATAGCTTTTAATACATCCTCTGTAGTTAAATTTTCTTTCTTTTTAAACTGAACTAATCCTTGTCCTTTGCCAAACCTTTTACCCGTGTTGTCATAAAATTTTTGCAGTACTTTAGCAGGTAAGCCCGTTGATTTACCTAATATATTTCCCGATGCAGATTCTTCTAAACTAACAGATTGATCAGGTAAAGCATCTAGTATTTCTTGTGCTAATGGTTCTAAAAATTTAGTCATAGCAAGATACTCTTCAGTATTTAAATTGTTTTTAGTATCTAACCTGCTAACTCTTATGTTGTTTAATAATGGAACTATAACCTCTTCATTTACTCTTTTTATTATTGATAGTTTTGAAGCAGGTTCTCTTGACATTAAATTTTTAAATGTTCTTTGATCTTCTGGAATTTTAGTAAATTCTTCTTTTACAATTTCTTGTATTTTTTCTTTAAGTTCAGGTTTGGCCTTAAGTACTTTATTTTTTAATATTGTACCTTTTTTATCTACAGTTTCAGTTGTTTCTTCAACAGGTACATCTATTATATCAGCAACTCCTACTTCCTCAGTTATATCAGTTGTAAATTCTTGAGGAAATATTTTTGCTTGAATACCATACATACGCTTTTTTAAAAACGAATTTACATATTGCGCTAATGTTACACCTTTTTCAGGATCATACTTTTTTACCAAATCTAATAACCCAGTAGGTCCTGAAATACTTTCAGCAATAAAATCTTCTTTATATGTTTCATAACCAGGTAAGTTTCGTAATTTATTAGCCGCACCTTGTATCATAGGTTCGTATAGATCTACTATTTCACCAAAACCTCTCATACCTTTTTCAGCATATATTTTATTTACTTTATCAGCCATTTCCTGGCGACTAGTTTCTTCTAATGTTTCTTTTATTATACCTGCAAAATCAGATTCAGTAGGTTGTGTACTTGTTTCTGTTTCTACTTCTACAGCAGGCGTAGCATCAGCTAATAAACCTGTAGCTTTTAAACCACCTTCAACACCAACACCTTTAGTAACCTTTTCAACTAATGGATCTATCTCTCCTCTTTCTACAGTTTCGTTAAATGTTTTCAAAAAATTAAAAACATCTCTACCTGAATTAAATTGAGCTTGTAAACCTAAACTTTTTAATGTATTGTTAAACGCATCTCTTACTTTATCACTTATACCATCTTGATATGTTACATATCCTCTTTCTAATGCATCAATAAATAGAGTTAATACTTCTTCATTTTGCTGTGCTTCAGGTTGACTTTTATACAACTTTATCCTTCTACTAAATTCTGTATCCTCTTTTATTAAATTTGGTTGTATTTTATTTAGGTATTTTTTTAAATTATCTGCTAATTTTTTAGCTGTTGTTGGATTATCATTTAATAAACTATTTAAAACAAAATGCCCCAGTTCATGTCTTGCAGGGTTTTTAAATAAATTAACTAAATCTTTTCTAAGCAATATAGTTCCACCTTTAGGTCCGGCTGGTATGAATGCCCCTTTACCACCAGTACCTTTTATTATATATAAATTGGTTTGAGCAGCAGCTTCAGGACCTGCTAGTTTTAATACAGCATCTACATATTCTTCTTCAGAATTAACCACCTGTACATTAGCCCCTAATGCAATTGACACTCCAATGTCAGATGCAAATGTTTCTTTTGCTATTTTATCAAAGTCTTTGTAAACCTCAGCAGTTATTTGATTTATTCTATCATCAAATATATTTTTAATTTCATTTGGTAATCCTGCTTTAGCTTTATTTACTTGATTTAGATTTTTTAAATTACCTACTAGATTAGGATAATTATTTACATCTTTGTTTCCAATAAGTTTTTGTGCTTGTTGGCGAGATCTTACTGTTTCTTTAAAATTAGTTAATGTTTCAGCAATGCCTTTGTTATTAATATTATTAGCCGTACGTTCTCTTCTTAAATTAAGTCTTATAGCTTCGTTAGCTCCAGGCATACCCGCTATTTCAACTTGTAATTCTGATGTAGGAGTTGATTGACTAAACACATCTACCATGTTGTCTCCAGTTGGTCTTAACTTTTTAAGTACTTCTTGTACTTGTACAGCATCTTTAACATTAACAAAAGATTTAATTCCAACAGCTGATGCGAGTGATGGTGTTATTGCTTCAAAACCTATTTCTTGAATATCTAAAGGTTGTCCGGCTAACTTTTGCCCTAAAAATTCACCTGTACCTCCACCAACTGCATCCATAGCAGCTATACCACCAGCAGTTTGTAAGTTAGAAAAACCTCTGCCTTTTAATGTTAAACCTAAACGCATAGCCATACTACCTGTTAATGCATCAATTACTCCAATTGCAATACCTCTACTATTAGCTCTGGTCCTTAAATCACTATACATTTCCGGATTAGATAAAATTTCTTTAGTTCCTTCTAAAGTTGGATCACCTTTCTGCATGTCACTAAATAATATGTCATTGAAAGTAAGCATCGATTCCATAAATCCGCCTAACGTTGCGGCTGAAGCTACAAGTGAAGTTGTAGCAGTACCAATTCCAGGTATAGCGCTACCAAGAACTGCGCCTCCAGCTGCACCTTGTAATGCCTTTTCTCTTCCTGCTTCACTTTGGGCAGCTGTTCCAGCTAAAGAAGCTAATGATCCTATATAAATAGGTAAAGCTACACTTGGTTCAGCAAATAATCCTAATGCAAATCCTAAAACACCACCTCCAGCATTATCAGAAATTTCTTGAAAATTTCGCATTTCATCAGAAATTTTAACTTTATCAGCCGTTTCTTTATATATATTTATAAGGTTTAATATTTTCGCATCATCTTCTGCAGTATCTCCAGTTAAACCTTTTGTAATTAAATCATAAGTAGGTTGAATAATTTCTGTTCTTGCATACCCTTCTTTTGCTGCAGTACGCATATCATTAATAATATCAAACAAAACAAATTCGTTTTGATCGTTTAATATTTTTCCGCTTTCTCTATATTCTTCTTCTGTTAATTGAGGATATTTTTTTAATAACTGACTTCTTTCATTTGTTAAAGCAGTAAACTCTTCTAATATTTTAGGTGTATAATAAACAGGTTTTTCAAAATTTTCTGTTCTATCTTTATATACTTTAATTTTAACATTAATTTCGTTTAACCTATTTTGTAATGCTTTATAATCAGTAGTATCTAATGTAGTATCATCAACTTTTGTTTTAACTTCTATCTCTTCAGGATCGGGTAACTCCAAAGAAATATCTTCCGAAGACGATTCCGTAACGTCGAGCACTGGTTCTGTTACCTTCTGAGCTGTGCTCTTTTTCTCGGAAGGATCCGGCTTTTTTCCGTTATCAGTTTTTTCTTTATCCTTAGTTACTTCTTTTTCGTCTATAACTTCTACAGCATCAGGAAAATCTTTTTTAAGCTGATCTTCATCTTTATCATCTATAGTGTAGATAAAACCTTTTGATTTAAATTTTTTCATTAATCTTCTATTACGGTTACTTCTTGAATATAAGGAGGCATATTTCTTTGTGTTTCATCTAAATATCTTCTTATTTCATCTTGATATAATTTTTCTAAAGAAGTTGTTTCATATGGTTTTGAAAGTTTACCATCTTTATCTTTAGTCTGTATAAAGTTATCATTTGCAGCAAATCTTAATTTAGCTTGAACCATAAAAAGATTATCGTTATCATCTATCTGTGTTTCTCTACCTGTAATTTCATTTTTAAATCTTGTAAATGTAAATTTCTCTACAGTCCCATCATCTAAAGTTCTACTAGAAGATGGTGACACTTCTACAAAGCCCATGTCTCTAATTTTATCAGCTAATTCAACAGTGTCTGCATACTTAGTATATGGATCCATAAAAGTTTTAGTTGTAGGAATATAACGAAGTTTATCTAAGTCAGGTCTTATATTTTGAGTTTTCTTTTTGGTACCACTACCTCCTCTAGGCGCAGGTGGTTTTATTGTTTCTGTATAAAACTGAGGCATTTTACTATCAAAGTAAGGACTAAAACCATAGTCTTTACCATCTTTACCTTTATAAGAATAAAATGTTTTAGCATCTTCTATAGATACTTGTTGTCCTGGAAATTTTCCTGGTGTTCTTTCTGTTTCAGCTATAAACTCATTTTCACCTCCAAAAATATCTATAAATAATGCATTAACATCTGTAACATCACCCATCATTGTTGATTGATATAACGCTGCTTTCATTTGAGCTATGCCTAAATCATATTCTTTTCTAGTTAAATTTCTAAATTCAGGCGTAGGGGATCCAGAAGAGTTTGTCCAACCTAAATTATTTAAACTGTTTTTTATTTCTTGATCAAGATCTGGAACTGTACCATAAACTTTAGATAAAAATGCACCTGCTTCAACTTTTTTAGAACCTCCATCTAAATTTGGATTAGATATTGTATAATATGCAACACCATCTTCAAAAGATTTTACAATTTTATTTCCTTCTCCTGTTGTTAAACCAACAAAGGTATTTGCCATTAACATATGATCTGCATTACCATTTGCAGAAGTAGCACCGTTCATTTCTGTAAAACGTTTTTCTGTATCACCAAATGCTTCCGTATAATTAGCAGCAAATATTTGTTCTGATTCTGCTAACTGTACTAATTGACTAAGTTCATCTTCAATCCTATTACGTTCTGCCATTACATCACTATAACTTTCTCTTCCTAAATTTTTTTGTTGTATTTGCGCTATAAGAGCTGTTTTAGCTTCAGTCAATTGATTAAATTTTGCGTAGTCTGCTCTATCCCCTTGTGCTTCTCTTAGTCCTTTATAAAAAGCTTGTGTGTCTATTTGTGCAGCTTTTACTATTTCAGCATTTTCTTGAGCAATCTTTTTTGTTTTAGCATTATTAATTTTAATTTTTTGTTTATTAGCTTCAACAAATATATTCGCAATAGAATCTATTGCTTTTAATTGACTGTCTACGTCTCCAACATCTGGGGTAACTGGATTTCTATACGTACTCATATTATTATGGTTGTGGGTTTACTCTTTCACTAACGTTGTTGTTGTTTCCTCCTTGATAATTACCTTGACCAGGGGGTTTAGATGCAGCAGCACTTATTCCTGAAGAAATAATATTAGCTGTACTACTTAATCCTTGACCAATTATACTTGCTTCATTATTACTAGCTGTTTGAGATCGTTGTTGCTGTCCTGTTATCTGTGCTTGTTTTCTATCTAACTGCTCCATCATTCTTTTATCTTTTTCTCTAAACTGAAATAATTCAGATTGAACATCAATTTGTTGTTGACGCGTAGCCTCACCCATTAAACCTGCTTGTACTCTTACTTCTTCAGATATTCTATTTGCTTCTAATTGTGATTGGCCTTGAGCTCTCATTATTTCATTTGAAGCTTCTTGCTTTTCTATTGTTGCTGCTACATTTTTCTTAGATGCTGCAGCAGCTTGAGCTAACGCTGTTGCTCCACCTGCGCTTGCTCCAGTTGAAGCTAATAGATCTAATGTGTTAGCTAATGCTTGATCTGTCTGTTGCATTTGAATTTCTGCAGCTTGAGTAGCTACCCCTAAGTTTGCAAATGGATTAGAAAATTCCTCTGAAAAGTTTTCAATCATAAAACTTAAATCATTTGCACCTGCATAAGGATCTATTATAGGTATAGTTCTATTTCGTTCTTCTTCTAATAATTCAATATCTCGTTGAAGACTAGCTGCTTTTCTATTGGCACCTTTTCTAGCTTGTTTCTGTTGATTCGCTCCAATGGCTGATGCACCTACTGTTGCCGCAGCGCCTATTAATACTGATCCTATAATAAAAGTCATAATTCTACAATTAATTTTTCTAATTTTTTTATATTTTTAATGTTATCTGGATTTTTATGTATATTAATAAATACAGATTCTTCATGTGCTAAAATAATTCTTTGAGCTCCTGGTTTAGATATAGTATAACAAGGACCAACATGAGTTATAAGCTCATTATTTTCTTTAATTGATACTCTCCCTTTTAATAAAAACCACACATGTTCATGTTTATGTTTAGCTCCTATTACTACTTGTCCAGTACTCATAACCATTTTTCTCATATATATTTGATCTGCAAATTCATGTGTTATAGGTATTGAATCTTTAGTATCAAGTATATCTCCGTTGTTATGTATTATATTTAATTGTTTTTTTGTCTGTAAATTCATTTAGTATGATGATATGTTATACTGTGAAGATACAGCAAAAATTTCTTTCATACCTCCTGGATCTGTATTAGTATCGGTTGATATTGTTACTGTTGTAAAATATCCTTTTATTCCAGTCATTTTATCTCCAAATCTAACTTCACCTGCTGTAGCAGGGCTATTATTAATTAAGTTAGCAAAATATTTATTTTCTTTTCTATCAAACCCAGCTCTATTTATAGGTGGTGTCATTAATGAAGGAAATTGATTACCAAAATTATCATATGAACCTTCATTATAACTATAAATTTGAGCTACACTATCATTAGTATTTGACTCGTCAAAGTTATCTCCTGTAGAGGTTGTTTCCCAACCTGTGTCTACAGAACCTATACCTGTTTTATCTGATGTTATTGTATCTACTTGCCAACCATTACTTCCTTCATAATTAATTGTTTTAAATACTTTTGAGGCACTAACATCTGGGTTAAAAATAAATTTTATTTTTGCTTTATATTGTACACCATAAAAATTTGCTCTGCTTACTGATTCACTGTTGTGTCTATAAAGTTGACCTTTTTTACTAGCTGATGTTCCATTATTAAACGTATAAAAAACATTTTTAAGACTTGTTCCTAACGCAGGTTTGTAATCATAAAAACTCGTCCAACCTTTTACTGACTCATCAAATGAAACTGTATAATAATCTCTTGTAACATTTTCTCCTAATGGGCCAAACCTATATGGTTGTTCTGGTTGTAAAGAAACTACATATTGTTTGGTATGAATATCCCACATACCTATTGCTTTACCCGTACCATATTGACTATCTAAAGTACTTAGTTTATCTCTAAAAAAATCATACATGCCATAGCGTTGTATTTCCTCTAGACCATCCCTAGATAATCTCATTACAGCATTACGATCTTTATCTGTAAAGTATTTTCTAAACCCATAAACAGCAAAACTTTCTGGATTTCTACTAATACCAAATTCTCCTAAATATCCTTGTGGTTCTCCTATAACTAAATTGCTTGTTGTTACAGTTGGATTTCCTTCAGCGCTGTAAATAACGTTTTTATTTATTGGAGCTCTACTTACTTTATCTTCTTGAAATATATTTAAATAATAATCTTCAGCATAAAGTTTTTGTATTGTACCTTTTGCTGGATCTAAACTTCTAGTTATATCAGTACCTACACTAAATATATTACTTTCATTTACTCCTGTAGTTGAATTAAATATACCTGAATAAATCAATGCATGACCTCTAAACCTAGCATTAGGCTCTTCTTCAACTAAATATGCTCTAGGTCCATAAGTTACACTTGTATTATTATATCCTCCTCTAATTCTAGATTCTTCAATAACCCAATTCCTTGTTTCATTATTAGTTTGAGGTGTGACAGTACCATTATTTAAAGTTGACACTCCTGTTTCTTCTGGATTATAACCAGGTATACCATAAGAACCATTCCAAACTGGAGTGTTTCCTGAGTTAACTACCTTTTTTAAAACAAAGCTATTAAAATATTTTATTTCTACTATTGCGCTCATTTATGTTATAATCACTTATTAAATATATTAATTACGTAGGTCTTATCTGTGAAGGTACCGCAGTTGCTCTTTGCTTTAAACCATTAGAATCAAAAAATGCAGCCCATATTCTAAAAGGTAATAAATTATCTGAATTACCATAACTCTGTTGTAACACATTTGTTCCTAATTTAGAGACATTAGCTGTATTTGTACCATCATATTGTGGATAAAAATCTTGACCTGCTAAAACATTATATCCTCTCCATGCTGTAGATACACTCCAATTAGGTGGTGACCATGGAGTATTTAAAGCTTGATCTGTGTAAAATTGTGTTACATATTTTAAAAATGGTTCTCTAGCCCACACCGTTACTTTACCACCTGATAAAGCTAACTGAGTAGCTGCTGCAGCATCATTAGCTCCAGCGGTTGTAACCTGATATGCATAAGATGTTATACTTGGATTAGTTCTTAAATAAGGATAATACATATCTCCCCAATCTATATTATAAATAAAAAACGGAGAGTTAGCATACGTATTGTTTGGTAATTGACCCCCACCTATACTACTATCTGGCCAACCAGGAACTATAGGTATATTAGTAAAGCTTTGATTACCTTGACCATACGGATACCTAATCACTAATCTATAATCCCCAAACTTATCAGTTGCGTCTGAATAAATAGTAGTTCCGTTTCTTGTTTGCGCCATACCAACACAAAAAAGTTTTTTACCTTGTACTGCAATGTAATCTTGATTATTTTGTGATAATGTATCAACGTTGAGTTCTATATAATCTGTTTGATTAGAACTATTAGTAGAACTTGGGTCATTAACCCTACTTCCAAAACCGGCTCTTGCTGTATTAGCTTCTTCTAATCTTCCTTCATAACTTAATCCTTCATTACCATTAATAGGGTATACATTATAATCTTGATATTGATTTAAAGTAGTAGACCCCCATCTTACTTCATTTCCTTCTATATCTGTTGCAATTTCCCAAGCATCTGCAGCTGCTCCTAATGGTCTGTATTGAAGTGCTATAGGGAATTGAACTTTCATTAATTCAGATTGTGATAAATTTTCAGAATAAGTTTCAGAGATCGCGTCATTATCCATAGAAATATCTACACAAACATATCCTGCGCCCCTTGTTAAACCTCCATCTGATTGAGATAGACCTGATACTGTAGCACTTCCAATAGCATTATAATTACTGTTTTGAAATTCATAATATATACCGCCAATAGAAGTAGATATATTTTTAGTCTCAATATAATTACCTGTCGTTGGTAGCGTACTGTTTAATACTAAATTAGTACTTCCTCCCGGAGACCAACTATCCATGGTTCTATCTAATATAGGAGCTACACTTGCACCAGTATTTACAGCATTAGTAGCATCACTTGTCCAATAAACAGCTAATGATGATCCACCTGCAGCTAATAAAGATTCTTGAGCTATATTAGCTCCTCTTCCCCAACCCGGATTAACTGCTGCTTCACCAAATATAATTTCTGTTGTAAAAGAATCTGTTAAAGCCCCAGCATCTTTAACTTGTATTGTTACATTATTAATACCAGCTGGTGTACCTGTAATTGTTATTTCTCCACTTACACTATCAATACTAAAAGGATCTCCTGTTGGTTGTGAAGTTATACTATATTCTAAATCTTTTTTATTTACTGCTGTACTTTCTCCAACAAGAGTTTGTGTATCTGCACTTCCGTTAACCGAATCAAATAAACTATTTCCTGAATTTAATGTTGTTTGTCCAGCTGATGTTGGTATACTAGCTGGTTTAGGACTTATAGTAGGAGCTACATTAGCTAATGATCCGGTAGAAGTTAATTCTGTACCATCGTTATCATATGTAAATTGGTATTGATCTACTACACCTGAATTTGGTCCATAATAAAATAACCGAGCTGTTTTAATAGTGTAGTTATCATATGTAGTCGGATCATTTTTGTCTAACGTTTGTCCATTATTTGTACTTTTAGTCATAGTAAAATATGGACCATTATCTCCTTCTTGTATTATTTCATTATTACCATTTCTTATTGCAACTATTGTTAAATTAGAAACCTGTACAGGTTCTGAACCTCCAAGTTGTGCTGCAGAGTCAGCTGATTCAACACCAAATTGATCTGCAACTACTGTATCAATAGCCATGCCTTCATTTAATGCAAATGAATATCTAAAAAACCCTGTTGCTAAACCTGAATTACCAGCTAATATAGCGGCATTTAAAGCAGATATAAGTCCTGTTGTAGATGTTTCATAATATATATTTAATAATGACTCTACTGGTGAAGTTTCAAAAACCCCTAATTGAAAATTATAAGAAGAAGCAGAAGAAGATAAACTACCAATTGCATTAGAAGCTATTTGAGTAAACTTAGCTACTAAAGGATTAGACGAAGAGTTATATAATTCTGTAGCATCACTAGCTGTAGTTAAACCAAACATATCAATTACAGTTCCTATTATCGCAACATTATTATCTACACTGGTTAATGTAGAAGTATTAGGATAAAAAGAAGTATTATATCCTGGTGTACTACTATTTTGTGGAGTAACACGGCCAAATAATTCTACACTACTTCGTGAAGTTTGTACCTCTTCTAAATCTTCACTAAATCCTTCTGATGAGGACCTAAATTGTTTTTGATCTGGACCTACAGCATTTAAATCTCTAGGTATTTTATTAATATTATCACTAAACAAAGACATAAATCCATCTTCACCAGGTGTATCATTTGTGGCGGTTACACCATTAGGGGGTCCATCTAATATTCCCGCTGTATATACATTGTAATATTCTTGTTCAGACTGTTTAACAACTAACTTAAATGAATACCAGCCTAATGGATTATATGAAGAGGTTCCAGTATTACCATCATATAAACCTGGTTGACCAGATGTTAATAATAAACTATTATCACTTGAGATTTCTTGATTAAATAAAATTTTAATAGAATCTCCACTTAATGCTGTTATAGGTATTTCAGTAGCATCAAAAGTTGTCCTATAGTTATGATATACTGTTGCTGCATCAAATGCATTATCATCTAATATTTGTTGTGCTTGATTTTTAGATAATAAAACTGTAGATGATCTACCATATCTATCAGATAAAACAACTCCAATTTGATAATTTCTATTTTGTTTAACTGTACTATTTGGGTATTCTGTAATTGAAGTATTACCAACTGGATTATTAACGGCTGCTCCAGGTAATGCAAAAGCAGTTTTTTGTGTAACTCCTACATTATAATCTAATGAAGGTGGAGGTGTATGTTTATCTTGAAAATTACCATAAACTACTCTGTTTGATATTATTTCTTGTGATAAAGCTCTAACAGGTACTTTATCAAAAACTCTTACTAACTGGCTTTCAGGTAAAGTTTTATAGGGCTTAGTTGATTGATAAGTATATTCAATTACATTTGATGTACCAAAATCTGCTTGTTGTATACTATCTAATACTTGAACGTTATTATTATCATCTTCTTTATATAATATTTCTATTTCTTTTATTTTAAAATAAGAAAATAGATTATCTCCTGTAACAGCAGTATTAACATTATCTAATGGTAAAGGTATTTGAAGCTTAATTTCATTAACTTTATTTTCCATAAAATTAACTATCGTACTGATATATGATTTTTCTTCATCACCAGATAAAAAATACCCATCTTGCTTAGGAATAAAAGCAGCTTGAGTAAATGGTGCAAATGATGAATATTCATTATCATCATATCTAAATCTATAACTAAATCTTACAAATCTACTTTCTAAATAATCAGGATCTCCAGGATAAGTAGAATTATAAGGTGCGGAGGATCCTTGAAAATAAGGATTTTGTGTAGTATTATTACTTAAAGTTGGAGATACAACATCATACATAGTTGTTTCATAACCTGTTAGATAAGGTGACGATTCACTAGATGGAGCAGCAGTACTTAATTTATATAAGTTTATAGGTTGAAATGGTACATACTTAGCTACAGAAATTTGATCTTCATTAGTATAATAATTTGTATTTTCAGATGCTAGTCTTACATTAATTTTTCTTGGTTGATTTCTATTGTCAGTAAAAAACAAAAGATTTTCAAGTAAATTTATTCCAGTTATTAAATTAGTTGTAGAAAAATTCAACCATGCTCCATTCACTAACAACTGTGCTGAACTATTAACTACATTAAAAGCGTATATATAATTATTAGCTGCTGAACTATATGTAATATTAGTTGAAGGATTAGGTTCTGTGTAGTCAGTTAAAAATACATAAATAACATTATCATTAGTATTAGTAAATTGTCCTATAACTTGTAGTGTACTTAAACTTGCTAATGAATTAAAGTCTGCTAATATTTGATTACCTAATACATTTTCCAAAGCACCAACATCAGCGCTTTCAGATTTACTTACTTGTATATTATTTCCTTCTCTATATTCTCCTTTCGGCAATAATCTTGCGTCGAGATCAAGGTTCATTTTTGACTTTATAAAAGCATTTTTAACTTCAGCCATTTATTTAAGTTTTAATCCATTTAGATTTATTGCGCATAACTTGTACAATCTCATCTAATTTTACATTTGATAATCTAATTTTAGCATTACGAAGTTTTGCACTTTTTTCATCTCTGTATCGTCTTACTATATATTCTGGTGTATTTTTTTTGCTAGATAAAACAGCATGGTTTACATAAGCATATACAGCATCTTCAGCTAACTTAGGTACACGTGATTCAATATCATATGCTAATCCATCACTTATATATTCAAATATTATAAGTTGATCTCGCAGATTACTTGAAAAAGATACTTTACCTTCTCTATAATTCATTGTAAACCAACCATTTTTTTGAGTAGTTTCAGGGTTTAAACCGTATCTTTCTCCCCAAAATCCTTCAAAACCATATCCATAAAAAGGTCCTGGATATACTCCTGAATTAACTGTTCCAGAATTAACATTACCAGTGATTAGACGATCATTTGCTTTTGCCCAACGTTCTTCAATAATAGATGATGATTCTAAGTTGTCTTCAAAATTATCTTGAATTGGTACAGACTGCCAATCTTGAGGAAGTAAACTATAAGGATTTGAAGTTAATGTTGTTGGATATATAATATGTTTAACACCTATTTCATCTACCCAAGACATTTTTACATAATTAACATAATCCTGAGGAAGAGGTATAGATAAATTATCAGGTATTGTAGCTTCTTGAGAATGTATACTTTGTAATGTATCGTAACTAAATTCTTGTAAAGCTCTTTTAACATGAAATATTATATCTGTTCTTTTAACTTTTTCAATTAGTTTACCTGGACCTACATACCCAACTAAAAAATTAGTAACTAAATCAGAAACTTTTACATAGGCATAGCTACCATAATTTTCTTCTACAATATCTCCATATGCATCTTTATTTCCATAATAACCCCCGGTTAATACTTTTAGTTGAACGGCTATATAAGTTCCAGAACCTGGTGTGGCAGTTATTGTAATCACATTATCTAATACAGTATATTCAGAAGTATATTCTGTAAATGTTCCTGGAGTTCCATTAGTACTTGTATATAGTTTAAAATTATTTAAAGCATAATCTACTTTAGTTGGATCATAATTACCAAATATTAAATTTGTATTAAAGGTGGTTGTATATGTATTTGATGTACCATCCGCTATAAAAGTTTGTGCACCTGCATAATACTGCGCATTAGTTTCTTGTATTAATCCACCGTCGGGCCTTGCCATAGTTTATGATTTTTTATTTATTTCTTCCATTTGTACTTGTTGTGATGCAGCTTGTATTATTTGAGGATCTTTAATTATTATTCCAGAATAAATTAATATTTTTAGAATTACCTCTGTTTGTTCACTTATATCTAATTCAAAGTTTTGAGATCCTGTATTTGTAGCTGCATTAAAGGTGGCTGAATTATAAACGTATTGACCAAGTGAACCCACAGTAAATCCCCAGACAACGTCAACAGGTTTACGTACATATTCAACTTGAATATCGCTTTGTATTGTTGTTGGTCTGATAAATAAATAATTATTCTCAAATAAATAAGTTGGAAATGTTTTTGTGGCTTTTGTTAGTTTAGACTTTTCAGAAGTATAAAAGTCATTACGTTGAAGTCGTTGTACAAGAACTTCATTTTTATAAGTTACTTCTCCTATTCTATATAAAGTAACAGATTTACCATAAGCATCAGTGTTAGGCAATGTAAAATATTTATCAGGTGTTACTGAACCTGTGTTATATATTGCATTACCAAATGTTTTAAATACAGCTATTTTTTCATCTATGTTTTCTACTCTATCTGAGTAATTCATGTCAGTTTGTGGAACTCTAATTTGTTGATTTAAATCCTCAAAATATTTTTCAAAGATTTCTAATTGAACCTGTGTTGCA
>Ga0163180_10000268_pt1 | contig 29882 bp, 24 predicted proteins | sample AtlANTMetagenome_2_FD_109647 | JGI IMG/M metagenome (GOLD analysis project Ga0163180, IMG submission 109647) | Marine eukaryotic phytoplankton communities from the Atlantic Ocean - Atlantic ANT 4 Metagenome | ecosystem: Environmental > Aquatic > Marine > Oceanic | place: North Atlantic Ocean...
CTTGTTGCTGAATTAATAGCAGCAAAATATAATGGGGAAATAGAATATGTTCCATTCCCAGAACATCTAAAAGGAAAATATCAATATCTAACTATCGCAGAGAAAGTATGGGACTACCAGTTCATAAATGTAGCACAGTATCTTAATCTCCTCTAAAGATCCTGTGCGAATCTAAATCAAAATGTTGTGTAGAAAACTCAAATAATTCAGAATCCTCAAGGGCAACCATCTGATGTCTTAACTTTCTATCAACATGAAACTTATCACCTGGTTCTAAAACCATACTGTCAGATAATCCAATATCGTCATCAAAACCATAAAAGAGATGTATCTTACCCGACTGTAAGAAAAATGTTTCATCTTTTAAGAGATGATAATGCCAAGAGCATCTCTTACCTTTAGCAAAGAATAAAAGCTTACCACAATATTCTGAGGTATTACATATCCACTTCTCATAACCCCATCCTTTAGGAACAAATTTAATTTCTGATGAGTCTTTCAATATCATTCTCCGTTAAAACATAAGTTCCTGGTTGTTGAACAGAAATTGCTGCTGATTTATTACCCAACATAAGTGCTTCATCTATATTATTAGTAGTTATATACCCATAAACTAATCCTGCTAAAAAAGTATCACCTGCACCTACAACATCATATACTTTTACCTTTTCTGCTGGATATAATGTATTATTGTAAATACATCCTTCCGACCCTTTGGTTACTATTAAGTTGTTTATATTATAATCATCCAACTTCCCATATTCTACATCATTTATCTTAACAAAGCAATTTTCTCTATTTGGAAGTATAGATTTCTTACTATCAATAAAAACTGGTTTATTTGTACTATTTACTATCTCAAATATCTTTTCTATAGAAAGATATCCTTTATCATAATCTGATATAACAACAGCATCAAAACTATCAGTAGAAACAGGAACCAATAAAGGTTTTAATCTTTTCTCATCATCAACCCTAAGTATCTGCTGATTAGATTTTTCATCAATAAATCTTGTCTTTACAATCTTCTCAGGATTAGTTAAAAATGTTATATCAATACCAAATGCCTGTAAATTTAAACAAACATTCCCAGCCATACCAGTTTTAGTTTCCACCCTACCAAGATTCATTACAGGAACTGGTGCTTCAGGACTTATCCTATCACAATTCCCATAGATATATTCATCTTCACAACTATCACCCAATAAGAGAACTTTCATCTATCTTTTTAATAATATTACTGGTAGCGTAACCACCTACTCTTGGAAGAAATCTAACACCTTTAGCATGTTCTATTCCTACAACGTCACCACCTTGCCAATCATCACCTAACAATAGTATATCAGGATTATATAATTGTATCAACCCCTCCAACTCTTGTCTACTACCAAAAGTATGAACAACATCAATATACTTGATTGCCTCAAGCATCGAAACCCTAAACTGCAGATTATTTACAGGGCGATGCTGTCCCTTATCATTTTGAATTTTTTCATCAGTATCAGTAGCAACTATAACTCTATCACCTAACGCTCTGGCAGCCTTGAACAATTGAATATGTCCAGGATGTAAAATGTCAAATGTTCCATTACACCAAACTATTTTCATTGTATAGTATTATTCATTTTAGTATGCTATAATATATAGAGTGTATTGTCAAGTCCTTTGTTATGACAACTGTTTATTGGTCGCCTTGGTATATTAATCATGATTTATATGTAGAAAATTATTTGGCACACCATGATTTAGATAATGTTTATTCAGAATTAGTAGAATTTAAAAATAAAAGTAATATAGAAGATAATTTTTTTAATTGTCATGCATTTAAAGGATTAACAAAAAATTTATATTCATTGAAGAATCCATATAGTGTTGATTTAATATTTGAAAATGGTCAATGTATTTCTAAACATCCACCAAAAGTAGGATATGATCTATCGATGACATCTTCTGCAAAATCACCATCAATGATAAATTCATTGACAATTAATTATTGTGTTAATTGGATATTTTTTGCAGACAAACCAGTGATATTACAATCATATCAACCTTGGATGCATAAAACATATGCATATAATAATGCATTTTATGTTCCAGGAACATTTGATATATCACAATGGTTTAGACCATTAGAAGCAGCAATACAACTATTTCCAGGCGAAAATACATTTAAATCCGTAGAGGGTGAGCCATTAATATATGTAAATTTATTATCAGAGGAACCAATAAAACTAAAAAAATTCTATCTAACAGAAAACTTGATTAAACATACAAAAAGTTGCACCAATTTAAAGTATTATAAATCATTTAAATCATTATCCAATCTTTATAAAGTATTTAAATCAAGCAGACTAAAAAATAAAATATTAAGTGAAATACAAGCAAACGTAATGGATTAATCAAATGTTTTTCAAAAAGAAACCATATAAATTAACATTCTATACGAATGATCAAAGTGTTTTTACAAACTGTAAACCAAAAGGCACTATTGATAATACAGAATGGTTAAGAAGTTTAAAAAGCACATTTAAACACTATGACCAAAATACTAATTCTGAATGGGATGTCCCTACAGTAAAGAATTGTCCTGGAATTAATTATTTTATGAATGAGGGACTAAAATTTTCATTATGGAGAGATGTTAAAATAAGAGTAAACCCAGATGGAATAATAGAACCTTTACCTACAGCAACTCCAGAGGATTCTATGCCAACTTTTGGCCAACATGAACCAGATCAATATAAATTTCTATACTCAAGTGATACTGCACCATTTAAACTTAACAACCCTTGGTTAGCTGTTTGTGATTCTGATATAAAATTTTTATTTGTAGAGTCTCATTATTCTACGAATATATTCAGAGATAATCATATGTATCTTCCACCTGGTCTTGTTGATTACAAATATCAATATTCCACAAACGTACATGTATTAACCAAAAAACAACAACAACCGTATGAAATATATCTTCCATACGGAACTCCTTTATTCACAATACATGCTCTAACAGAAAGAGATATTGATGTTGATTATAAGTTAGTAAGTGACGCTGAACTTAACAATCTTGCACAGCATTTCCCCAAATGTCCTATGAGAAAATACTATGAATATATGAAGAAATTTAAGTCTCCTCACAACAATTAGTATCCTCACAACAAGGTTCTACAGTATCCTCAGAAGGATTAGGTATATTAATTAACTTTTGTATCTCTGGAAGATAAAGATATTCAATCTCACTTCTTTCCAGAGTATTAATAGCATCATCAATAGTCTCAACTAAAGGTTCTCCACCTAAATTAAACGATGTATTAAACAAAATAGGAACTTCTGTTATCTTTTCAAATGCAGAAATCAAATTATAATAATTTTCATTTTGCTCTTTAGTAACAGTCTGTATTCTACATGTTCCATCAACGTGTATAACTGAAGGAATTTTTTCTTCTATACCATCTAAACATTTAACAGCATACATCATATGCGGTGTCTCATCTCTTCCTACAAGATCAAACCAATCATTAACCTTTTCCTTTAGAATTGAACAAGCAAAGGGTCTAAACCATTCCCTATGTTTAACACCATTAACAATATCCTTCCCATCTTTAATAGTAGGATCAAAAAGTATTGAACGATTACCAAGTGCTCTTGGACCACCCTCAGATCTTCCTTGGAACATAGTAACTATGTTTCCATTACGAATTAATTGTGCAATATCATCATATGATGTATCTTTAACATCCAAATCACCAAATGATTTTTCATATGTTGAAATATCATATTGAGGACCATAATAAACAGATTCTTGTTTAGATGGTTTATCAATCTCAGTGAGTTGATGATATATCATCTTAGCTGCACCTATAGATGTTCCACCATCATGAGAAATAGGTTCACAGTAAATATTAAGATCTGGAAATTCCTTCCAATATTCATAATTAGCTACACAATTAAGACCATATCCACCACAAACAATAATATTCTTTTCACCAGTTTCTTCATGTGCTCTACGAATTAATTTTATTATCTGCTTTGAAGTCTGATCCTGAATAGCATAAGCCATATCCTTTTGAATCTGTGTATGATCATTATTAGATGTATCCCAATTATCACAATCCTCTCTTAAAATTGGGAATCTATTAACATTAATAGATGCTGCATTTGGATAAGTTGGAATAACAACTTCTCTATTAGCCCATCCATCATCAGCAAAGAATTTAGGAAGTTTTTCATTTGGTTCTCCATATGGAGCAAGACCCATAAGTTTACCAGCTTCTATAGCAGGAAATCCACAGTATTGAGTAACTGCTTCATAACATTTAGTAATTCCTGGATATTCGGTAACATAAAAATCCTTCATTGGTTGATACATACCAATAGGTTCTTTCGTACCAACATGTTTATATACAGTTTCAAATGTTGCAGGATATCCAACTTTAAAAATAGTTTCAAATTCAAAAATAGGACTCTTAGTTGCATCAGACAATAAGGTATTTTTCACCCATTCCTCATCTTCTTTAAGTTTAAGAAAACTTCCAGCACCATCAGCAATTACACAAGCAGCAGTCTTAAATCCAGAATTATAAAATCCACAAGCAGCATGAAGTTGATGATGATGTTCATCAATATAATGATAATCAAAATCTTTACCTTTTGATAATTTTCTTGCCCATCCTTGATATGCATCTTCACCACACCAATCTAATACAGGTCCATCTCTATGAGTATGACAAATAACCATATGATCAATATGATCTACATACTCAAACGCTTTAGATATACCAGCAAGAGGTGCTCCATCATACTTATTTCTTGTAAGTCTTTCTTCCTCTAAGTAAAATACAACCTTTCCATCAACCAATAATGTTGTACTTCCATTATGTCCACGAGCAACAGATAAAATGTTCATTTAATTATTCTCCAATTTTAGATTTAATATGACGTAAAATTTTAGTAGTAATTTCCTCAATTTCTCTTTTACTAAAACTCATACACTTATCATTATGCCTATTAGCTAAATCACTATCAATACCTTCTATTCTAATAGGAGAATATTTCTTTTGTTGATCTTTCTTTTCAACTATATTAAAATGATTTGGGTAACTAATATTCTCAGCAAATGTAGAACCAAGAATAACACTACCTGGTTTATCAAATGCATATGCCATATGCTGTCCAACAGAATCAACACCAACAAAATAATCTGCAGCCTCAATAATAGCAGCCCATTGCCTTAAATTAGTTTCTATATGTAAATTCTTATCATTCTTAAATTTAATTTCACTCATAGTAATAACATTATACTTCTTTCTTATCTTCTCAGAAATATAATAATAATCATCAGTAGTTAAAGATCTTGATGAAACATCAATAACTTGTCCAGACTTCTCATGTAATTCTGAACTTCTACCAAAAGGTTGAAGAACTACTACTTTCTTTTTGCCATGATATTCTTTTGACTTATTAATAATATCAACCGCATTAATTTCTTCTTTTTGATTTACACTTATTACTGTTCTTGGTAGATCACTATGATCATCTGTTTCATTAACTAACTTATCAAAAGATTCTATTAAAGATTTTTGCTGATTATAATATCCATATTCCCTATAAGGTTCTAATGTCACACATTGATTAGGTTTAATTATAGATTCAAAAACACCTTTATGACTAAGATCATAAACTATATCAGTGAGTTCAGGAATCCCAACAAAAAACTCCATACCACTTTCAGAAATTATATAAAAATCATCTCCATGAGATTTATAATATTTCAGAAATGCTGGTATAGAGCATAGTACTCTACCTGCACCACCGTTGACAAAAAATACCTTTTTCATAAAAAATTATACAAAAATCAATGCATATGTTATATAGTATAGCAGAAAAAGTTAAATTTGAAAAGTGTCTATATTAAAGTTTTCCCATTTCTCTTAAATATATTGCCATAGTATCAATCGTACTCTTTACATTAGATCTCAAAGTCTTTAAATGATCAACTTGCTTACTGTATGGTAATAAAGAAGGCATTAATTTAACACTATCTTGCTCTACTCCATCAGAAAATTTCATAGGAGGATCAAAAGTATATTCTTCCCAATCCTTCCATTGACCAGAAGTGATAGTAGTTACTCCACTTGGTCCTGCTTCCCAAGCAGCAATAGATGTATCTAAATGTCCAAGTTGAACCCTCAACCCATTATAATTGGACAAAGTACTTGTAATACCTACATTAGGATCATTAGCAATTACCTGATCTTTAGGTACATCAACTTGACTGGTCGAAAATTCACTATGTTTTGTAATTGAAGATTCTGTAGGAATATCCTGCATAGAAGCATGACCAGGATCTTTTCCTGCTGCCAAAGAACTTGGGGGATCAAAATCTCCCAAAGGAGTAGTATCATCACTAGTTTCAGCAACAATTGTTGGTGCTGCTTCATTACCATCTGGTAATGAAATTGATGCTGCTAACGCTGCATCAGCCTCTTGCTGTGCCACTAATCTTGCATCCGCAATAGGTTTTTCTATTGCGTCTATAAGAGGAACGATAATACTATCATACTTTGCATCATCAAGAGGAATTACTTGATTATTATACCAATAAGAACCAGAAGTAGGAGCAGTTGCCCTGTTTATAGATGTATATCTACTATCAGCCTCATTTTCATCAGTAGTGACCTGATGAATGATACTAATATTATACTTGTTTTTTTCAGTTCTAATGTAATACTTTGCCATTTATAAGATCCTCTTATTAATAAGTGAGAACAACAACACCCTGTCCACCTGTAGGGAAGAGTCTATTTCCACCACCACCGTATCCAGCAGCTGAATCGATACCAGCACCTTTACCATATTTAATATCACTTTGGTTTCCACCAGTGTCATTTAATAAATCATTTAATTCAAGTGTACGTTCAAGTGCAATCTCTGATGATTCATCAGGTCTCCACGCTACTTGATACTTTCTCTGCAAACAACAGTATCCAGAACCACCACAACATGATCCCCAATCATAAGGCATATTCCAACAATGTGGGTTGTTTGTAACAGAACCAAAGATATAAGTCCAAGTATACCCAATACACTTATCACAACGACTCCAAGATGTTCCTGATGCTCTACATTGGTTCTGACTCATACATCCTGGCCAATATCTATATTGGTAACAGTTATACTGATTTCCACCATAAGAATAATCATATCCTTGATTACAATGACAACAACACATGCATAAGCAGTTTACAGTACCACCGCCACCACCTTGGCATTGGTTTCTACCATGACAACCTTCATAGTTATCCAATTGATAATTATCTTCTATAGCATTAAATCCATCACCAGCACTTGTACCTGATTGTGCTCCAGTTCCTACTGGAGTTTGCTGTATAAGCCTACCACAAGTTCCAGATCCACCAATACTATTCCATTCACTTGAACCCCAAGCACCTGGAGAATGACAATTTCCATTAGTTCCACAACTACATGCCATCATACAGTAACCATTAAAGGTATACCGTGAGTTATTGGTCATGCTTGATGGAGAGGTGCAATGATATATACCAGATATAAAAGTACAAAGATGATAACAAGTACAGTTAGAAGATTGCCATGCCTGAGTATAGCAGTGATTACCAAAAACAGTATGATATCCGATTAAACATGAACATTGGATCTGTGGTGACATCCAACAAGAAGATCCACCATGTTGAGCAGCACTACCTGATGATGAAGAATCATCCATATCATCAATATATCCCTCATAGATGAATTCAGGTGTCAGAACACCTTTACCACCTGTACGATTTACATCTCCACCCGTTCCAGCTCCACCAAAGTTTTGGTATCCACTAAAACTATTTTGATATCCACAAACTGGCAAACAGAATCCAAAATGCATTGGATTATCATTTGAATTATCTCTTGCAGTGCTATTATTAGTACATGCCCAACTATATGAAGTATCATAAGCATTGGATGCAGCTAATGAACTACCAGAATAACATACGTAACTACTTGTAGCACCACCCGATTGACCTACTTGAATAGTTAGAGTCTCTCCTGCTACAGGTTCAATTTCCTTAACGTATGTCTTCTCTGCATATCCACCACCTGCACCAGTTAAATGTCCTTTAAAACAGAAACAATAACATTTATTTGGAGAAGTAACACCACTTTCACAAGCATCTGAATTGGAACAATATGTACCAGTTCTATAATTTGATCCAGCACCAATAACATACGCTTTCATCGTAGTTACATCTGCAGGAACTTCAAATGTGGTAGTACCTGGTGTTGTAAAAACCTTTGTCTTGGTGAATAGACCACCACCTGATCCACCGCCTCCACCAGCTCCTCTACTTTTAGCTTGACCTAAAAACCTTGCCACTTGTCAAAACCTCCTTATGCTGATTGCTCTAAACCATATACATTTACACTACATGAAGTAGTGTTTGCATATGCAACAACGTTTTTTGATGCGTCTATTGCTATACCCGTTCTTTCAAGAACCCCCAACTTAGGAATTTCTGCATCATACTCAATGTATTCTGATAATGCAGGACCAGCAGTTGCTGCTATTGCAACTCTTACTGTTGCAGCATTCTCAGCGTGTCTATTAACAATGTTAATATTAACAATTGATAGTGTTGACGCAGGAACTGTGTAAACAGTGGTATTAGTTGTCGATGCCAAGGAAACTTGACCTAAAATTCCAGATGCCATCTTTTAATAATGTTCCTTTTCTGTAGTATTTATAATATATTGATTTAGTTGGTAGCAATCAAATTGCAAAGCCACCAGCAAAGTATGTGTAAGTTCTCGAATCTGTTAATGCAGTTGCAATACCAGCATCAGCACGACGAACTGCATCTGCTAATGCTCCAGTAGTTTGTACACCAACAAATGTTCTAACTGCTGCCTGAGTTGGAACCTTAGAGTTACTATTTTGAGATAATGCACCATCAGTTGAGAACTCATTAATAGAAGCACCTAACTGAGCACCAATAGATCCCAATCTCAACTCAGTCAAACCAGATAGATCGAATGTATTTGCATTCAATGTAGCAGCACCAGTCGCCTGGTTAACACGGAAGTACTTACCAACACGGAAGTTACCATCTTGGTCAGTTGAAACGTAGAATACACGACCAGGGAAACCTTCAGTGATTTCATTCGCCTGTATTGGATCCTGTGCAGGAACTCCAGGCCAATTAGTTGTGACTGTTCCACCAGTACCGACTTGTAAGAAGTCATGTCCTGTTAGTCTTGCTTGACTGTAAATATAACGAATCTTAATATCCTGATTATCATAACCTTTAGAAGCCTTCTCCTCAACAAGAGTTAAAGTCGCCAATCCATGAGGATCAGTTGAAATTCCAGTAACTTGTATGAACTCATCATCCACCTTAGTGTATGAATTTACACCACCCCAAAAATTATTTGGGTTAACTGCTCTAAATGCAGTAGCAACACCAGTGAAATCTTTAAAACATTCAGCAGCATTAAGCATCTGTGATGATCCAATCGATATAACTGATTGACCAATATTATATGATCCAGCAACACCAGCACCTTCCTGCTCTCTTGTAACAATCATTGAAGTTGAACTTGGAAGCGAATTAATCTTAACTAATTCATCACCCAATAATGCAAATTGATTAGCAGCAAATCCTGTAATAGAAGCAACGTTAATTGTAGTATCACTTGCACCAGTTGGTGTTAGCATTGTTGTACTACCAGTCAGAATAGGATAGTTAATAAACTCTGTAGTTCCTCCAGTGTGTGCAGCACCAGTTGTTGTCAATTTTGCTCTAGAAATATTAACATTACCACGACCATCTGCACCATCAATACTTACACCAGTAATCAAGAATGTAAATGGATCAGCACCACTAATTAATTCACTATTTAATCCACCATTACCGATTCCAGTAACAAATTCGATACTACCATTCTCTTCAAGAGTAGGAGTAGTGCTTAATCCAGCACAAACAAGTGTAAATCCAGATTGACCTCGGTTTGCACTAGTATTAGGAAGCAATGTAGCAGTTGTACCTGAAGTTTGACCTGTTATTGTTTCACCTTGAACAAATCCAGTACCAATTCCAGCAGGTCCTTCACTAATAAGAGTATAATAAAGGTTTTCTTGAGCAGTTCCTTGAACAGCATTTATTAAACCTAAAGCCTCTGAAGTTGTACCTCTTACTCTTTCACCCTTCTCAAATCCAGTTCCCACTCTTGTACTATCATCATATCCAAGAACCAATCCCTCTAAAGTACCTTCTCTAGCTTTCTCAAGTGGACTGAATCCAGAACTTACAACACCATAAGTACCCCAAGAACTGTTTCCAGCAAGTGATCTAATTCTACCACCACGAGTAGCAGCATAACTAATCCAGTTATAATATGTGAAGCATGAAACCATCTCTGCTGCAGCACCACCAGTAACCCAGAATGCCATTCCATTGTCATGAATATTTGTGAATGAGTCAAAAACAATAGATTTGTTAGATGGATTAATATTATCTTTAAACTGTCTATGATGTTCTCCATCTACATATGCACCTATACCAGTGATAGAAGTAGCAGAACAGTTAGAAATATATGGAGATTTCTCAATTGCACTCTCTGGATTTAACTGAACAAATACTCCTTTAATAGTTGCATTATTAGGATCTGATTCTTGTGCAGTAAATGTTAAATCTGTTGATGCCAAAACTTGCTTTACATCAACTTCTATCGTAGTGTCATTTGTAAATCCACTAACCTTTGTTCCTATCGAAACACCAGCACCAGTTACGGTTGTACCAACTAAATCAGGGTAGAAATTAGTACCAGTAACAACTGAACCATCAATACTTGCAGTTATAGTTGCTGCAAGTCCTGCTTTAACAAATCCACTCATGTCTGTCATGAGAAGATCTTTAAGCATAGTTTTGTCACTTAAGAAGAACATTACAGATTCTGCATTTGTTCTTGTTTCTACATTAGTAATCGATATATCCGAAATACCATCTTCCCAAGTATCTCCAGTACTCCATAGTCCACCAGAAACTGGTCTTATATGAACAGTCTTCTCATCATAACTTGATGTTAAAATACTTGCCCATTTATCACCAGCACCATTACTAATTGAAGAACCATATGAAACATATGGTTTTGCTTTCGTAACTGCACCTCCAGTTGCTGAAACAAATTGATGATTTGTAACGTCAGTAATAGCACCCTGACCACCATTAACATTAATAGTAATAGTAGTGGCAGTTACTGCTTTAATAGGTATATCTTGTCCTTGAACATAGTCTTTACCAGTATTAAATGTTTGCCCACCTGTTGCACCAGTTGCACGAGGATAAGTCTTTTCTGTGGTCTGACCATCGCCATTGTAATTACAAGTGAATTTTAATGAATTATCGGCAAGATTAATACTATCCCTAGTATTAAAAAGATGACTACCAATAGTTAGTTCTAAGTCACCTCCAATAGGATCATAAGAAGCATTACTTACATTATAAGTTCCACTTGGTGTAGTATTAAGAGTTACTACTTGATAATGTGCATCACCAGTCTTTGGCTTAATTTTAGATGTTCTTATGTTATCACCAACAATTGAAACCAATGGTGGAACAACAATAGGAAGAGTTTCCTCGTATGTACCTGCTTTAACATATATTGTAGCAGGTCCTGTAGCAATACCACATGCATGTTTAACACTTGCAAATGACCTACTTAAATTTTCTCCACTATTATTGTCATCTCCTTCTTCAGACACATAATAGACTGGATGAGTTACACTATTATCTTCCCAACCAGGTAACCCAGTAGACTTATCTATGACTAATACTTGACCATTAGTGCCAGCAGGAAGTCTTGTAGCACCTGTTGTATAATATGTTAGATCACCAGAGGTGGTCATCACATTATTAGCAGCACCTTCAACTAAATTATCCCAATAAGTATTAGTACTATCAGTAGCAGGATCTTCACCTAAACTACCAGCAATGTTAACACTAACGTAACTATTACTTTGTCTCTTTACAACATCACCAATTTGATACTGAGTGCCAGCACCCCAAGTACCTCTCCAATTAAATCCTTTAGCAACCGTCTTCCAATTAGCAGTAGTTGTTGGAACAGTATTAACACTTGTTGTTATCGCAACATAAGTATTACCACCAAATTGAACAACATCACCTTGAATATAATTTGCCGAGGCACTATATTCACCTAAAACATTAAATCCTGTAGTTTGAATATCCCAATCTTCTGTTAGATTATATGGAGGTATTGAATCGGTATTTGTCTTTGTTGAAACATAAGTATAACCACCATATGCTACAACGTCCCCAACTTGATACTCTGTGGCTGAATCCCAAGTATCTTCATAATTAAATGACTGTAGATATTCTACTAAATTAGAAGTTGAAAATCCAACTGATGAAAAAGCACTTGTTACTCTATACTGAGTATTACCATACTTTATTATATCATTCGGCTTATAATAAGTATTAGACTGCCAATCTCCCCTATGAGTAATTCCTTCAGTATGTAAAGACCATTTACCATTGGCATCAGTAGTATACCAATTTTCCTCACTAGAAACAGAAGTATGATTTTGAGTACAAACATAAGTGTTTGAACCAAACTTTACAATGTCGTCTATAAGATATTCTGTGCTGGCAACCCAAGCACCTCTCCAATTAAATTTAAGTCTACCAATCCTGAATTCAGCCATTGTTTTTTTTAACTCCTATTTTGGTCCTGCGGAATAATCATGATCACCAAATTTTACAACTAAATAACCAGCATCATCAATATAGTAGGAAGTTCTCCTAAAATCAAAGCGGAACTGTTGATATTTATCTTGGGGATGATTTAAATGTGTCTTTACTTCTGTAGTTTCTTCTACGTAATCTAAACCATCTAAAAAATCTGGATAAGGGGTTCCATCTTTACGATGAAAATCCTGTACTCCAGAGTCAGTGGTTTTAACCTTAGTATATCTAAGCATACCATCAGCATCTCTACGAAGAGCATGAACAAAGAAACTATTTTGCTGAGAGAACAATAGTCCTCCACCTGCACCACCACCTGAAAGCATACTTTCGCTCAAAAACATTGTCATGTGTTTACTCTCCAGTAAGATCCTTGCCAAACTACTTTAAAAGCAGCACCTGCAACGTCAGCAGCTAAAGGTGAATCAATCACACCTTCATAGTTTTTAAACTGCTCATTATTTTGAGTTGCAACCATAAGATTATTTATGTCCCAAGTTGCTTCAGTATCTATGAACTCAACAAAATCACCTGCGACTTTATTACTAGGTAAAGTTGCAGTAAATGACCCACTAATTGTATTTGCTGAGTAAGCAGTATTAAAATTAACATCAGCATCACCCGATAATAATGTATATCCTGGTATAGATGCTTCTGCTCTAACAGCCAGGTTTTCAAAATCAACTATAACAGTTGATCCATAACCAGTTACACTAAGTCCAGCACCAACAAAATTAATATCAGTAAACCCAATACCAATCCTATCATCAATTTCACCTGAATAAGGATTAGCAACTGTTGATCCAATACCTACACCAGCAACAAATTTAACTCCGTCCTGATATAGATCTCCTTGGAAATTTACATTTCCACCAACATCTAATTTAAATTGAGGATTGGTTTCACCAACGCCAACAAAAGGAGTCGCAGTAGATGTAATGGCAACTTTACCATTATTATCATCTACTACAACAAACGAACCAAGTTGAGATAATTCCCTATTCTTTGCCATTTAAATGACTATTTTTTATATATTTATTTATCTACCAATACAAAAACAATTTATGGAGTTGGTACACCAAACTCTTTATATTGAGAAGTTGCTATTCCTGGTAAATTTGTTACAGATGCAGTAAGTATTCCAACTGCATTTGCATTAATCTCAGAATCTAACCATTCCTTTTTAAATGCTATAACAGTATCGGTAAGACCAATCTTGGTATAGATAGAATCCTCCTTCAAAGCATCCTCAGCTTCTGCAAGTCCAGCAATTCTTTTAGTCTGTAAATCAGATAAAGAAGTAAAAGTAGTAATAGACATCAATCAATACCTAAAGATGTAAACATTTTTTCAAGATCATAAGTTGCTATATTAACGTAATTACCATAATTTGTAGTATGAACTAGTATTTGTTGCTTATCACCAGCAAAACCATATCCACCAGCTCCACCCCATTCTAAAGTACCTGGTTTAGCAACATAGGGATTTGCATATGCATACTCCATACCAAAGTTATCAGAAGAGTCAAGAGTATACTTCCTAACCATCAAACCATTGTTCCAGTTATCAGATGTATATAATATCTTATCACTACCCTCCAATGAAGGAGTTCTAATTGGTTGCTCCGACCAACTGAAAGTACTTGGCACAGGTGTCTGACAAAACTTTAACTTAGTTGCTGTATCCATCTGTTTTGGAGATCCATTACCTTGACCCATACTAGTACTAGATGGATTCCATGTATAATATTCACCAGATTGATTATTTGCAAAAACAACTTTATCTTCAGAAAACCTTAATGGAACTACTTGCCAACTAGTACCACCACTAGTTTGTTTAGGGAATGAAGTTCTCAAATTATTACTAAAGTTATTAATAGAACTATTTTGATCAATAACTCCCCAACCAAACTGATCATTAGTATAATAATACCTATAACATGATGCCCAATTCCATCCACAATCATATGATTGTGGAACATTATAAGCAGCAGAAGTAGAACTATAAGATGATAATTGAGAACTGGTTTGATGGTTTGGATAATTACCACCATTATAAGCCCATCTTGACCAATGGTTATAACTATTAGTATCGTATCCTACTATATGATAACGAGGATCCTGACCAGAACCACCACCACTTTTGGCTATTTCCCCACCATTAGGATGTGGGTAGTTACTATCATAACTTGAAGTCCAAGTATTTCTACCATGATTAGATACAGTATTATTATTTTCAACTCTTCCACCCCATGACATTATGTAATAACTACCACTCCAATACATCCTACCATACCATACTATAGATCCACTATTAGCAGCAATCTCACCATTACCTATAGCAGTATTAGTTGAGTTATTAAAACCAGCACTATGTAATTGAGTACTAATGGGTGTTCCTGAACTATTTTCTATAGTACTTACACTTCCTTTTGTTATATTACCATTATTATCTACTTGGAATGGACAGATTGAATGATATATCCTATTACTCTGGTTGGAATTGTAACATGCCATTCCAACACCAAATTGATTCTTATTAACTTGAAGCAATTCACTCATACTATTGTGTCCTGCCTGTTCATTATGATATGTGTTACCACCATTCTCAGATGGCATCCATCTTTCTTCATCTATGATGGGTAGGTCCTGATTTTTAACAAATCCTGGTGCTCCTAAAGCACCTTCAGCATCTGCACCACCTGCAAATCCAGCTATTGTTGATAATTTTGTTTTCTTAGTAGACATGTTACTTAACCAACCATCCAGTAGTTTGTATTCCAGTATATGATAATGTTGCAGTCACTCGCTCCACATTCATTTCTAAATCTTGCCCTGCTCCACTTATCACAGTAGCAGGTCCAGTAGAAGATGCATGTCTTGCAACAATACAAGGACTTGTATTAAAGAATCCTTGATAATCAACAATAGTTATAAAATCATAAGGGTCTGGTGTTTGAGGTAATGTTAAGGTAACAGTACCAATACCAGTAGTATCAACATAATAAGTCTTATTGACTTGTAATTGAGTATCTGTATTTAGAATAAGAGGAGTAGGTTTTAAAATATTTACTCTATCTGATCCACCTTGATCAGTAAGTTTTAATCCACCAGATTCAGTATCTCTGGACATCCTTACTTGATTTGCTACATCACCTGCTTTATTCAATCGAACTTGATCAGTTGTAACATCCTGATTACTTATATCAGTAATTGTTATTCCTGTACCAACTCTGAAAGCAGCAGTTGCTCTTGCAGTTGAACCAACAACAAAAGTTTCTGTAAAAATAGAAGTTCCAGTTCCAACACGAAAAGTACCAAAAGTACCTACCCCTGAAGGATTATTAAAATTACCACCACCAGTAACATCTAAAGTACCAGTAGCAACTTCTACTGCACCACCATTAACAATTAATTTACCTGCAACTGTTACGTCCCCCATAACAGAACCGATACCAGTAACTGTTAAAGTCTGTCCCTCTGGAATAGTAACAACAGAGCCAGTTCTGGATTTTATATTATCTACTCTTAAAGTGGACATACTAACCTATACCGTAGATTCATTTTCTCTTGAGTTATTTATAAATCAAGAGAATCAGTATAATATTCTTATATCTGTTGTATAAAGTAATCTTCCTTATCAAACATCTCTTCCGCTTCTTCAGATCCAGCTGCAGCAGAACCAGTACCACCAATATTCAAAACACAAAAATCACCAACTGAAACTGTTACACCTTCTTCTATATCACATGCTATTGAATCTTGGAAAGCACCAGGAATCATAACGTATCCAACTTTTCTTGCAGCATCCATATTAACAGTAGCATCAAATGCTGTTCTAATGTTGTCTTTAAATCCGATAGATGTTAATAAATTAGTCTGTCCAACAACATTATTAAATGAATCAAAGGTATCTTTATCAGTTACAACCAAAAGGCAATCTTTCTCAATAGAAACTTCTACACCAGATTCTATATCAACAGCAGCATCTTCATGAGAATATATCTCATGGAATTTTTGTGGTGATTTAATAGACAAATTTCTTTGGAATCCTCCATAATGTAAAAACATACATCCAAGTCTATCATCAGAACTTACTCCACTTGGATCTCCAGTATCAATATCAACTACATCAGTATCTGGATTATATTTAAAAGTATTTCCTATTCCAAGGAAATTAAGACCTCTTACTGGTCCTGTAGCAACAGTATGTATACCAGCATTTTGTCCAAAGTAAGATGAAGTAATACCAATATTGAATCCACCTTCAGGAGATAGTACCTGTATATTGTTTACACTAACTCCACCCTCATTAATACTAACATCACCAAGTACGTCAAGTCTTGCAGTAGATGATGCTGTTGTTCCTATTCCAAGATTACCAACAATACTAACATCATCTGCTGATAGAACATAAGATAATTGTCCGTGTGCTATAAAACTAAGATTTGATCCAATACTTGAAGCACATACAACACTTTGTCCAGCATTTAACTTAATATCAGGACGAGTATATGTTTGTCCTGGTAATATTTCAACAAGATATTCTAAGTATTCTGATGAATCAAATGATGTAGAATCTGAATCAGATATACCAATATTTGCTAACGCTTTTTCAACACCTATATTAACACAAGTTAGTGTTACCGTTGCTTTAGAATCTACTGGTGCTTGATATAATGTTTTTACAGTCTTATCATTTGATATTAATTGATTAAAAATACCAGACTTAACTGGATTTTGAGTATCAGTTCTTGATTCGCCATAAAATACAAAGTTTACCCCATCTTGATTAGATCTAACAACTAAAGGAGTATTTTCACTTAAATGTATATTTCCAGTCTCTAAAGATTCACCAAAATTAACTATTCTATTATATTCAAAATATTTAATATCATCACTACCATCTTCTTTATAACCAACTTGTATCCTTGCAGGATTATAATTCTTATTACATATAGATACTTTTCCAACGGCAATAGAACTGGAAATACCAGTGTATACAACTTGAGCTACACCAACCGCAGGTACAACAGATCCTAATAAACCATAGGTCATTTATTAAACACCAAAAGTATTTTAGTTATTTATCTATTAACCTGCCTCTAATTGAGATATCTTTTCCTTTAAAGTATCTACTTCAGCAGACAATTCCTTAACTGCATTAACAAGAACAGGAACTAATCTTTCATACTTCATACCATATGAAGGTGCTGCATCATTTTCATCTTGATTAACAATCAACATATTATCTTTCGTATCTGCATAACCAAATTGCTTTTCAACATCAATTGCTTCTTGTGCTAAGAAACCTAAATGAACACGATCACGCTTCTTACTTCCATCAGGAGTAACTTCTTTTTTAAGATTACCTTGATCATCATACTCATTATACCAACTACGTTTATCCCAACGATAAGTTACAGGTCGTAATAATTTAATCCAATCTAATCCATGATCAAAATCATTTACATCAGTTTTATCTCTTGCATCAGAAGAACTAATTGAAGTATCAGCACAATATATGCTACTAATACTATTATCACCAAGACAAATTATACCATTACCAGAAGTTAAAGCACCAGATGGTGAATTACTTTGACCAGCATCTCTTCCCAAACAAATATTATTATATCCACTATTAATACTTAAACCTGCACTATGTCCCATAAGAGTATTATTATATCCACCATCAACATAATATCCAGCCCATTTACCCACTATGGTATTATGATATCCAGAACTACATGTCTGTCCTGCAGACTTACCCACAAAAACATTATCATATCCAGTAATATTATTCACTCCTGCTGCCTGTCCTAAAGCAGTATTATTTTCACCTTCACCATTACTTTGATTACCAAGAGTATTACGTAATGCATCGTAACCAACAGCCGTATTTCGTTGACCACTTACATTAGCCAACAACGTATAAGCACCCAAAGCCGTGTTATTAGAACCGTCCTCTTGATAATATGCTGCATAGTTTCCAAGGGCAACATTATAACTTCCAGAAGTATTTTTCTCCATCGCATAAGTACCAACAGCCGTGTTCCATACGCCAGTGGTATTGCTATATAACGAATAATATCCAAGAGCAGTTAGTTCACTTATATCAGTATTGGATGTAAGAGCACCATATCCAAGAGCAACATTTTTCGCACCCGTCGTGTTATTATACAATGCATTATATCCAATAGCAGAATTATAACTTCCAGATGTATTGTATACTAAAGAATTAACACCATAAGCAATATTTTGATTTCCATCTACATTAGCCTCCAATGACCATCCACCAACAGCCGTATTATAAACGCCCGTTGTATTGTTTACTAGTGTACGATATCCATATCCAGAATTACCATCTACAGTAGTAGTGCTATTTCCTGAAGTATATCCCATAAAAGTATTGTTTTTACCTGAAGTAATAGATCCTCCAGCATAAGCACCCACTGCAGTATTAGTCTGACCAGTAACTAAAGATGCTAGAGCAGATCTTCCTACAGCAGTATTCCACGATCCACCACCATTTACACCTGCTGCTTGACCCACAAAAGTATTTTCACTACTACTGGTATTTCCTGCTCCTGCTCGTTGGCCTACAAAGGTATTCAATTCTCCTGTCGTATTTGCATACCCTGCATTGTTTCCTACAAATACATTTCTATCACCTGATCCTAATGCAGTAGAACCATTGTAACCACTATAAGCACCTAAAAATGAATTATAGCGACCAGTAGTGTTTCCATACCCTGCACCATATCCCAAAGCATCATTTTCCTCACCACCAAGTTGATTATAAAGAGTAGCATATCCACATCCAGTATTATGTTTGGATGTAGTTAATCCTAAAGAATAAGCACCTACTCCAGTACAAAAACCAGTCTCAGTATTTCCATATCCAGCATTTTTTCCAACGTATGTATTATATTCTCCCGTTTCATTTTTATATCCTGCTTGATAACCAACCGCAGTATTATGACTAGGTGTACCTTTAGCACCAGTATTATATAAAGCAGCATATCCAATGCCAGTGTTATCAGATCCTGAAGTACTTAAACCAACTGCAAAATATCCAAATCCAGTATTATGTTCACCTACAGTATGTGCATATCCACAAAAAGCCCCACTAAAAACGTTCGCACCTGCGTCGCCAATTGCTTTACCACTCAGAACATAGATCCTTCCACCCATGTTAGAGTGTGCTGTACATTGATACCATAACAGATCAGGAGCATTATATGGAACATCAAATATAATATCATTATCCGCATCATTTGCATTTGCTCCGTTATTAGTCACACCATTATTATATGGTTCTCCTATACCACCATTATTACCAGTTCCATTAGGAGTACTTTGAATTTGGAATGGGTGTCCTGTAGATCTATTTTTAAAAATATATTTCTCACCTCTCATCAAATATATAGATGGATCATTCTCAGTTACTGTAAGTCCAATTCCAGTAAAAGTATAATGAGAAGATCCATCATTACCTATTATCCAAGAACCTGCTGCTCCCTTAAACTCAGTAGCAGTACAAGTTCCACCTATTGATACATCAGTACTAATAGCAACGTTAACAGCATTTAAATTTATATCAGTGAGACTTTCTAATGTAGGAGTTCCTGCATCACCGATTAAATTAAGTTCCTTTACACCAAAACTTTTATCTGCCATTTTCTTTTTTTAGGTATTTATTATTTTAAAGTGACAGTTATACCTTTAAGAGTATAACCAGTACCTCTTAATTTAAAAGGTATTAATTTTTTTAAGGATACTGAAGTGTCAAGAATATTTACATCCAGATAATCTGCAACTTCTGTATATGCATTATCCTTATAAATGGTGATCCTAACAATTTCATTACCTTCTTTTATAGAATCTTCTCTAACTGTATGAGAAAAACTGAAACTACTATTCTGAAAATCTCCAGAATTAGAAGACACTCCTTGCAAATTTCCAGACGATAAATCATCAGCAGAAATTCCTGTCAATTTCCACCAAAAAGTTTCACCTGCATTTACACCAGTAATATCAACTAAAGTTGTAAATGTTACTCCCTCACTTACAGTTGTTGGAGATATTGACATAGCATATGTCTCAGTAACAGAAGTTGATGTATCAACTATAGTTACATTTTTAGTAGCAACTTGTTGTAATCTATCTGGATCAGAATAAAATGTAATCGTAAGAGTTTCTGTACCCTCAGTGGTAAGATCATTTGAAAGAGTAATAGGAAAACTTGCTTGATTATTTGAAATTGATAGAGAACTCTCTAAAGCACCAGTAGATAAATCAGAACCAGTGATACCTGTTAGTCTATAATATACTCTTCCAGTATCAATAACATTAGTAGTATTAATAGTAATAACTAAAGTTTGTCCCTCATCTATATTATTAGCAGAAGTAGCAATAGAATAAGTAGGAATTGAATTCCAAATAAGAACAGAATCTCCACCCTGTAAACTTAAGCAATCATCCCAAATTGCACTATTGGCAGTAGTAGGTTCTTGTCCATGATAAAAATCAACTGTAGGCATTGTTCCACAACTAGTCTTTAACCAATTTTTTACATCCTTCCATGTCCATGTTCTATTTGCTTGTAATATACATCCAATCATTCCAGCAGATGTAGGACATGCAGAACTTGTTCCACCAAAACCATCATCATATGGAGTAGGTGACATTCCACTGTAAGAATCTTGTCTAATAAAAGAACTACTATTTTGTTTACCATAAGCAGCTAAACTTCCATCACCAGGTGCATAACAATCTATTGAATTTCCCATACAACTATAATGAACTTTACGCTCTAAATTATTAGATGATAAACCATCAGTAGAAGTTCCATATTGATCATCAAGAGCACCAATTGAAATTACAGGATATTGTATATCCCCATTAGTATCAGTATACTTTCCTATTTGATTTGGAAAACCTCTTCTACTAGTAGTTCTTTGGAAAGTAAATCCACTATAAACATAAGTTGAGTTAGCTAAAGCAGTACCAGACTGACTACTACTGGAGAAATAATTATCATAATCTGGATGATCAGCCTCTACTATTTTTTGATTTGAATTTCCAGAAGCAGCAACATAAATTACACCAGAATCAATTAATTCTTTACCTGCTGTTGTTATACTATTATCCTGCATTTCACTTGTACACCTATAAGCATCACCATATCTTCCTATCTTAGCCATAAAAGCTGGTTTGGTACTATAATAGACTCCACCAGAACCAGTAGTTCCTACCCTAAAATAATAATATCCAGATGAAGCAGATGATGAACGAAAACCCCAACTATTACTTGATACTGTTGGATTCTTATTACCGTAAGTTGAATTTGTTGGTTTATTTACATGAAATATCTTCTGCATATCTAAATGATCTTCCCATCCAACATCATATGATCCCATATTATCAATATAAAACTTATTTGCATTAAATGCCCAACCCAATGACTTACCAAAAGTTTGGCTCATGCATTCTGTTCCATGAACATTGTAACTACTATCAGTAGGATAAGCACTATTACTTCCGTTATTTCTAGCTCTTGTATAATATGGTGTAAGGTAACTAAGAGTACCCCATGTTGAAGCACTTGAAGATCTCTGAGATGAATTAGTCCACCATGCTCTTGCAACACTTTCAACAGGAACTGTAGTACCATCCCAACGAGTCATTAATCTATTATTAGGATCTGCTTCAAACCAATCTGGATCAAGATAATATGGTGCATCTAAAACCATATCCAAAACTTCACATGTTCCAGTAGTTGAAGATGCAGCAAAACCACTCTTCAATACATTTCCACCAGTATATCCAGTAGGATGCTGAACACCAGTATTATCATTAAATTCAGGATGACCAAGCCATGCAGTAGTATCACAAACAATTATATCAACATCTGTTCCATCATAAGTAAAATCTATTTGATCCGTTAACATGGTTGTTTCAAATGAAGAACCCCAAGGATCTGCTTTTGCTTCAAGTCTTTTTACTTGATAACCTGCTCTGTTAATATCATCCGAATTAGTACCGTTTAAATAAACTCCACTTGCATGATTTCGATAATGTCTCTCTGCATTAGACCACCTAACAGTCTGTAGCATTTCTATAGGATCTTCTTTATATGTCCCACCATATGAATCTGCGTCTATATTAATATATGCTATCTCAGGATGTTTACCAAGTTCTTCTGCTTCACTATCTGTCAATAAATAAATTCCTCTTGTAGGACTTTGATCTTTACTATCAGAACATTCAATACGATCAATAGGAATATATTCCTCTATTGCTTCATTACATAAAGACTGATGAATATGTTTCCATTCTTTTTCAGTATGACATCCTATACAATATCTCTTTTTAACATCACCTTCTGGAACTTTAGGTAATGTTTTTTTTAACTCTTCAAATCCTTCAGTTTTAGGTATTGTATTTGTAACAGTCATTTATATCATCGTTCCTCTATTATATCTATACGTAGTTAACCCAGCTATTCCAGAGTTTGGAGTTATTTGTACTTTGCAAACACCAGCATCTACAGTTGCTCCAATAGAAGCTATAATCTGTGGTTCATATATCACACCATATTCTGCAGAATATGCCATGTCATTATCATTATGTGTAACAAGGAGTTTTTGGGTCTGCACATTTCCCAGAACTTCTAAATGAAAAGTATATTCTGCACTCTTAAAATCTTCTACATCAAATGAATCTACAGTAAACGTATTAACACCAGCACCAGAAGTAAAGGTTCCTTTTAAAGCTTCTATACCATATACACTACCAATTTGTAATGGAGTTACTGGATTTGTAGTGTTTATTCCAATATTTTTCTCAGTATGAATACCAGCAGTACTAACTGCCCAAGTTCCTGCTGCTCCTACCCCACCACTAACATCAACTGATGCAATAGAATTGTTAATTGTTGCAGCTACAGCAGCACCGACAAAATTAATTGTAGTTGCTGATCCAACAACCCCACCCTCATCTTGAATCTTAATACTAAGAGCTTGTCCTCCTGTTGCCGCAACTTTCCAAGTTACACCATCCCATCTCCAAGTTATACCAGCAGCAAGATGAGTATCATTAATAGTAGGATTTATTGGAAAATTTATTGCCATTACCCAGCCTCTGGAATAATTAAAAGATTATGAATCAAAATATTACTTGACGATATCGATTTACCGTCAGGTAATGCAAACTCCATAGGTACACCATATCGTGTATTATATCCACCCGTGTTCGTCTGACCTTCACCGTATGTTCCTTGATCATTATGGAATCCAAGATATTTACCCAATATACTATACTGTGGTAAAGATATAGAACCCATATCACCAATAGTAATAGATCCTTGTGATGTATCAACTTTCATAAAATACAAAATAACCCTCACATTTTGACCAGTATTATTAGTGTAACTAACGTTACCTGTTCCTTGCAATACTTCTGATGCCATCGTACCTTAGTTTACTATGTTTATTATTTATGGAGGAGAACTAAATCCCTTTGTAACAAATGGACTTTGGAATCCAATTGTTGCATCCGCATTTATCTTTTCCCAATCATTTATGGAATAAGCACTATTAGAACTACCATTTACAAACTCTGCAGGATATAAATCTGTTATCTCATCCTTAGTACTATCTAAAGAAATAAGATATGATAATAGATCTTGTAATGTTAATTGATTAGATTGTGTCTTAGCAGGACTATATCCAAATGTAGTATTAGCATGAGAAATTGCTCCAGCAACATCACCACTAAGATCAGTAATAGACTTTGGAACAATACTTGATTTTCTCTTCTTAATCTTCATATCACCAGCACTTGTATCCATCCTATTCAGATCACCAAGCCAAAGTGAATTATCAGATAAGAATAAATGCCTTATCTTTCTCTCAACAGATCCTAAATCATATACAGAATCAGTATTTGGAAGAACATGACCACTAATCCAAGTTTTACTATTTAAATGTATGTTAGATGCACCTACCTCAAGAACATCTTCAACAATAGTACTACCAGATACTGGAAGAAGAGTACTAATACCAATTGTTGCACCATAACCAGTGTAACTAATTGCACTAGTAGCAATAGAAACTGAACCAGCACCAAATGATCCCACTCCAGTAACTCTAAGATCACCATCTACAACAAGTGCAGTTTGTGCGGAACCAACAGTTCCTGAAACTTTTACTCCACCTGGAACTGTTGCAAGACGTTTTGTTCCTGCATAATATAATTCTACAGATTGAGGAGCTTTTATAAATTTGGCAATAACAGTTCCTGCACTATTATCAAATACTACATCACCAACACCAGAAACTTCATTAGTAAATCTTGTATTACCATCTGCAGTATCATGATATATTGAAAAATCACTTGCGGAACCACTACCAGCACCACCAAATCCTATTCTCTTATCATCAGTTACTGTTAGGTTACTAATGTAATCTGTTAAAGCAGAGAATGTTGTAACACCAGCAACATTTACATTATCTAAATTTGTATGACCATCTACATCTAAATCCTTAACATCTAAAGTTGCAATATTGTAAGTCTCTGTCCCTGTACCAACATTACCATTTGTTTCTACATTAACAAGTTCATGCCATCCACCAGCATAAGAAAAATAACCTCTACCTGTAGCATTAACATGAGCAAACATACCATGATATGAGCTAGCATCTGGTAATGTTGCCTGAGTTGTATATAAGGATGGTATCTTATTCTCACCTGAAGATGCCTCAAGTGTACCAGAAAAGACTGAGTTAGTTGGACTTCCACCACTAGGAGTTACATTCAATGATGTAACAGTTGCAGAACCATCTATATTAATATTACCATTTCCAATAATATTATAATTATTAAGTTCTAACTGACCACCAAGTTGTGGAGTAGCATCATTTAATATTTCAACTGCACTTCCACCAGTTGGAGCAGCATCAACCCACTGTGAACTATCAGTATCCTGATAATATACCTTAAGCATACCCTCATCAGACTTCCACCATAACTCACCAGTAGAAGGTACTGTTGGAGCAGCATCACCAAGATATATTTGGGGTCTATTAAGATTAGTTAATCCACCACCATCTCCATAATATGTAACAGAACCGTCTGATCCAATACTCTTACCAGAACCAACTCTTATACCATCTCTTGCAGTAATAACACCAACAGAATCAATATTAGTTACATCCTCATAAGTAAGAGTTCCTCCAATAGAAACATTTCCACTAAAAGATCCATTAACAGCAGTTATATTATCTGCATTTGATACATTACCAACTAAATTTCCGACAAATGTACTTGCAGTTACAATACCAGTGGATGAATAAAATCCATTGGCTTGAACCATATTACAATAAATTGTAGGTGTTCCAGTTAAACCAAAAGCATTTGATGCTGTTTGAGCATTTCCATTTAAACTACCAACAAAAGTATTGGCATTCATAACAGCAGCAGTTAAAGCACTTGAAGCTGGATTATATCTAAGGTCATTATCAGTTTCAGGAATACGAGAACCAGTTACACCATCAACAAAAAGTGGGTAACAAGTTTCATCATTAAAGTTATTTGCTTGTACATCTAAAGCAAGATTAGTTAATCCAGCACCTGAACCATAAAAAGTTGTAGCACTAATAATACCAGTTGTATCAATTGTACTATCTGATTTAAGTCCTACAGATACAGTAGCAATACCAGCAATACGTGCATAATGATCTCCAATCTCAACTGTTGTAGTACCATTTGACCATGTTGCAGTTACACCAGTTCCAACAAAATTAACTGTTCCTGCAATACCAATATTATTACCTTCTTCTTCAAAATTTATTCTGACATCAGTAGAAGCAACCCCTGTTAATCCAGAACCATCTCCAAAATATCTTGTAGCACTAATAATACCTGTATTGTGATAAACTGTAACTCCAGTACCAACTTTTAAATTACCACCTAATGTACATGCAGCACCAACAATATTTCTTACAGTTATATCAGGTGTTCCTGCTAATCCACGAGAAGTACCTGTTATATCTCCAACAACATTTCCAGTTACATTACCAGTTAAATTACCATAAAAATTTGTAGCAGTTACAACACCAGCAACACTTATATTTGTAAATGTAGAAGTTCCTGAAGTATTAAGTCCAATTACATTACCACCACCACTTCCTCCACCACCCTGTGCAATAGAGTTGAAAGAAACTATCTCAACTTGATCACCAGCAAAACATGGAGAAACTAAATTTACCTGTGTTCCACCAGCAGAAGCATATTCATCATCATTTAATTTTATACCATTTACATAAACATCAAGAAAAGCTGCATTATGATTAAAGAAAAATGCATTTTGTCCAGCAATTGCTGTTATACTTGTACGTGTTCTAACAGCAGGAAACTCTTGCCAAACAGCTCCAGTACCAGTTGACTTTAAATATTGCCCAAGACCACCGAAAGATCCCCCAACACCAATAGCACCACTGATATTAGTATTTCCAATAACATCAAGGACAAGCTTATTATCGGTAAATGAACTTATACCAATATGTAAATGAGATAACCTTCCGCTTCTAAACTTTGCCATTACTTGATATTAATTAAGGGTTTCTAATATACTTGCAATAAATTTCATCTTCCCATCATCACTTGCAGCAATACTAAGGGAATCTCCTTGTTCAAGAACCAATTTTCCTGAAGTAAGAGCCATAGTATCATGACCTGGTATTGCCATACTTTTCACGACTTCAGTAGTAACAGCAATACCTGTCCTTGTTCTTACATGATCTAATGAAATAGTATGTGAAATAGAATCTACATTAGTTGCTTGTGCTAATAATACAACTCCACTATATCCAACGGGAGCAGTATAAATTCCAACTGGTTCCGAATGAACAACTTTAGTTATTGTTTTAAATACATTTAATGGTAAAGCCATCTTATAAATCTCCTCCTAATGCTAGAATTAATGGCGTGACGTTAGCGAATAAACTCTTGGAATAAAAATTACCAGAAATTGTTCCACTAATCTGATCTATTTGAACACCTTCACCTATTCTGAAGTTACCGCCTTGATCAGTGCTTGTGTAAATAACCAACCCACCTTGTCGATTATCAACTTCATTCTCTTGTATAGCAACACCTCCACGAGAAGGAAGAGAAGTAATAGGATCAACTCCACTACCAATATATTGGAATGAATGACTTGATGCTAATATTCTACTCTGCCTATAAAATGGAATAGTTGTTCCAGCACCAACACTATATGGAACATTTTCATTAACAGTAACTGTACAAATACCAGATGATATTGGAGTTGAAGACTTAACTGAATAATAAGTTGGAATTAATTCTATAGTGGCTGTTGCAGTATTTATTCCAACATCTGGTGCTGAAATTGTTATCTCTGGAAGAGTAGTATACCCTCTACCATTAGAAATAATCTCAATTTCATCAATCTTATTTCCAATAATAGTTGCTGTTGCTGTTGCAGATACACCAAAAGTATTATGAGTAGTTGGAGGATCTATACTAATAGTAGGTGGACTATTATATCCACTTCCTCTATTTGTAATCTTTAATCTTCCAACACTATTATACTCACTACCAAAATATACCACCTTACCATCAAATGGTCTAATCAAATTTATCTTTGCATCACCACCAGAAACATAAGTATGAGAAACAGTTGTTATTCCTATATGTGTAACAAAAGTATTAGCATCTGGAATTTCATCGACTGTAAAAACATATCCAACATTTCCATCAGGATAAGTCTTATTACCATATGCACAACTTAATTGAATACCAGAAAGGGTAATACCCATTCCAACATTAAATCCATGAGCATTAGAAGTAGTTACTGTTGCTACTCCACTTATATTATCATAATCAAAATCAGAAATATTAACTGAAGTCGCACTTAAATTAATTTCAAATTTATCCAAATTTTGATCAGTTGCTGTTGCTACAGTTCCCGTATATTGATGATGTCCTTTACCATCAGCAATTAATCCATAATTACCAAAAGAAGAATTAGAGTTTGTTACATCACACTGACCACCAGTATGACAAACTACTCCAGCATCAAGGTTCATTGTGAACATTGAAACTATCTGAGCATATCCTTCATTACTAACAGAAACTCCTATACCATTAGTATTATATTGAGTATAGGAATCTGTTACCATACTCTTAAATGGTCCTACAGATTTACTACCATCAACTTTCATACCAATACTATTAGCAATCTTATTGGTACAAAATCTAATATATGGTGATTGTGGATTATATTGAATCTTATCAGGATCAAATGCAATAACTGCAACTCCAGGATCTACACTTCCAGAAAATGTAAGTTCACTTATCATGTCTCCAGGAGAAACATGAAAAAGATCCTTATCTACATTCTCAGGAACTACAGTTACTTCTCTTAAACTATTTCCTACAATACTTACTTGTTTTGATACTTTAATTGGATTATCTTCTACGTAAGTTCCAGGAGCAACTTTAATAACAGCTCCCTCTGATGCAACTCCGACTGCTCCCTTGAGTGTAAGTTTTGCGTCTGAGAGCGTGAGTCCTGTGTTTTCGTCGTCTCCATTCTTATTAACATATAAAACATTTGGAACCGAAGCACCACCGATTTTTACAACTTCCGTGCCAATACCAGGACGAGAACGTAGTGTATACAGTTCAGCATCGTAAGTATTAAGAGCTAATTCACCTAATTGTAAGTCTGATACTGCAGGAGCCTTTCCAGGAACAGCAGATCGTTTAATCTTAAACGGAGTCGCCATTTATAATGATTTCGGTATGTACCCTAAAACAAGCAGTATATACTGCTGAGTTATTTATTCAAGTTAAATTATTCCTTCTTGGGCGATACGCAAATAAATCTTTCGGGGAATCTGGTTGCATCCACTTCCTAATCTTTTCATATCTTTCTAAAGAGAAGAAATGCTGATTGAAATACCACTCTTCCCAATCTTGATGTCCTTTATCTTGATTACAAGAATGACAACAACAAACTACATTCTTAGTAAAATCAGGACCACCTTTTGCTCTAGCAACTATATGATCTATTGTAGGA
>Ga0163180_10000269_pt1 | contig 29722 bp, 21 predicted proteins | sample AtlANTMetagenome_2_FD_109647 | JGI IMG/M metagenome (GOLD analysis project Ga0163180, IMG submission 109647) | Marine eukaryotic phytoplankton communities from the Atlantic Ocean - Atlantic ANT 4 Metagenome | ecosystem: Environmental > Aquatic > Marine > Oceanic | place: North Atlantic Ocean...
AGCCGGAGCAGTAGGTGAAATGCAAGCAGAACCAAGGGTATTTGCTCACGATGCTAGACTTTTAGATTTAACAATACCTACAACAGGTCCTAATAATGATCAAAACGCGTACGTAGACGTACTGCCAACAGGTACTCCAGTTGCTGGTGATCAAGTTACAGTTTTAGAAAGAGGTGCTTGTTTATACGTGGGTGGCGCTGGTAATGTAGATGTAGAAATGGAAAGTGGTCAAAGAGTAACTTTTAAGGGAGTTGCTGCAGGTGCTTTTTTACCTATACTAGTAACAAAAGTTTACTTAACTGACGGAACTACACCATCTGGAGCACAAACAACTAATGCAACAGATATATTAGCATTATTCTAATGTCAGCAATAGGAATAACAAATACTATACCTTGGCTAATTAATTTACCAGGTCAATCAGGTCCACCAGCGCCACCGCTAGGAGACTTTATAGCTTTAGAGTCAGCGTTAACTAATATCATGTTATTAGAAGATGGTAGTAAAGTAGAATTAGAAACATAATAAAAAATGGCAAATAAACCAATTAGTGATAACACAGCGTTTCCTTTCGAGAATAATGTAAGAGCAATAGCGGGATTAGCTGGATATAAAACAGGTGCACCTAATAGTAATGTAAAAATAGGTGGAACAGAGTTAGTACAAAGCGTAATAAACGGTGGCACTGCCACTGCTGGCGGATTAGCTGTATATGCTACTAGTGGATCAGTAAAAGAATTAGCAACTTATATAAGTTTAAATTATACTGCTGGCACTACAAGCGCGCCGGCAGTGTTAGAATTAGGAACACCTAGTCATCCAAGCACAGTGCAGATATCTGGTAATTTTAATGGCCCAGATCCTTTCGTTTCTCCTAAACTTACATTCTTAACTAAAAACACAACAACAGGTTCTAATACAGTTTCTATTGAACCTAGTTCTGTTGCTACCGCTGATCAATCTTTAGTTTTACCACCAGCACCAGGTACGGCAGGGCAAGGTTTAAAAGCGGCAAGTGTTAGTTCTGGAGACGTATTGTTAGAATGGTATACAGTAACAGACGATGACACAACATACACATTTGATTCAACTCAAAGCACCGCTGGAAGTGATGCTGATCCTTTTTTAACACTAACAGGAAGTGACACCACAACAGACAACGTGAAGCTAATAGGTGGTACATCAATAGGTATTAGTAGAAACGTAGCGGGCGATGAAGTTACAATAGCTTATACAGGTACTGATAGTGATACTACATATGATTTAGGCACATCTGCCTCAGGCGCTTTAGGACAAATAGATTTAACTCCTAGCTCTGGAACAGCTGATTCAGTGCAATTACAAGGTTCAGGTACAGTAAGTGTCTCTTCTGACGCTAACGGATTAATAACTATAACTGGAACTAGTGGTGGTGGTAGTTTAGCTATAGAAGACGAAGGCACACAATTAACTGCAGCTGCTGATAAAATTAATTTTACTGGAGCTGGAGTAACAGCTTCAGCTGTGGCAAATGATGTTACAGTAAATATACCAGGTGGTGGTGGAGGAGCTAGTGCTTTTACTACAATCACAACTGATTCAGCTACGGGTAATGCAGAGTGGGATTACGCGAATGATGGACCCAATATTGAATGGACACCTGAATATCCAAATGGTGCTTTTTGGAATATACTAACGTTAAAAAACAATGTAATGCCATCTGATGGTGATCATGGTTATTTAATATTAACACCTAACGTTACTCAAACATTTCAACTACCATCAAATTCTTTAATTTTAAATGGAGACGTTTTACCAGGCGGTACTAACACTGTAACTTACGAATGGGTTTATGATGGAACTAATTTTCATTGGGAAAAACAGCCAAATCAAATTAACCCAATATATGCTCCGTTTAATCCTTTCCCAACAACTAATTTAATAGGTGTTTTTGATCCTGATACTATTAATCCAGCTATAATACAGTTTGGAAATCCATATGACGATGATGTAGTACCAGATGATTCAGGAAGCACTACGGATATAACAGTTAATTATGCTGTACCGAATGGAGGAGTTTGGACTAATAGTTTATCTTCTGGAAATATTTTAGGTTCTCTTACTGCGAACTCTAATCCTTTTGGTACTGGTAGCCAATACAAACCTTCTTTCGTTGTTAACTATGCTGGTGGAATCGCACTTGCTACTTATGATTCTACAACTACACCAGAAGTTATAGTTCCAAATCCAGATTTAGCAAGCACAACAAATAGTCAAAGTTTTTATTTTCAAGATTTTACTCCAAACGGAACTGCAGGATCTTATACAACTGCAGCTGGAGATGTTTTAACTATTGTTGGGGGTGTTGAATCTGGAGAAAAAGCAGGGTTTGAATTAACTAGTGATGGAACTGATATAACTTCAATAGAAGTAACTACCACTGGTAAAGGGTATAGTTTAGGAGATTTAATCCAAATAGACATGGCTAGTTCTGGTCTTGGAACTGGAGAAATTTATGTATTAGTTAACGACAAAGAAATGCTAGGTGGTACAGGTCCTGGTTCTAAAAGAGCTACTGCTGTACAAATAGGATATCCAGATCCAAGTGATGTAGGATTTGCACATCCAGGTTTTGGTAGTGCAAGCAATAATGATCTTTATAGATTTACTGTTGCTAATACATCTACACCTGTAAGTGCCAATATTACTATTATAATGTGGCTTCACGGTCAGTATCCTAGCTCAGGAGCATATAACACTTTGTTTGACTTTACTAATACACCTAGTTCTAGTAATTATGATGAAGCTATGTATTTCAATGGAACTAATGGAACATTTGAACCAGATAGTTCTGGTGGAGGAAGTTTTACAGATTTACCTCAATTAGGAGATTATTCAGGTGGAGGTGGAAGCGCTGTAAACTTTAATAATGAATGGACTTTTTTATCTTTTACATTTGTCCCAGCTGGAAGTGTGAGTCAAATAATAGCATTTATGAGAAATCAATCCACTACTAACAACGCTGGAAATGCAGCGTGGGATTATGGTGGATCTAGAAACGTTGCTGTTGATGCAGATGGATGGTGTGGACAAACTCTAGCTTTCGGAACCCTAGACACTACTTGGACGCAATTTTCTCTTGGAAATAGTTATTATATTTCAGGAGGTCCAGCAATAGAAGGTTGGAGATCAAAAGTTGGGAAATTTGCTATATACTCTAGCACAATTAGCGAAACTAATATTAAAGCTATTTATGATAATACTAAGGGTTATTACGGTATAACTAACTAAGCTATGATAGGTAATGCTCTTCCAATTCCGTGGTTGAGGAGCATATATAGTTCCTCTGGTCCATCAGGTCCACAACCTTTCATATTAAAAATAGATACTAATAATACTTTTGGTGGTCCAAATTACCCATTCGGAATAAACACAGACTCTTTATATACTTACGATTATACCGTTGATTGGGGAGATGGAACTATAACAAGTCACACTGGTAACGCTAGTCACACGTATAGTACTCAAGCTATTTATGAAGTGAAAATATCAGGAGAATGTCCATGGATAAAATCATGGACTACTAGTACTGGTATAAATTATGTAGTTGACATAATACAATGGGGTGATTTAGAGTTTAAAAGTTTAAAAGAAACATTCAAATCTTGTAGTATGTTAGGTAATCCAGATGGGACTAGTTCTACTCCTGGTATACCATTAACAGTGACAGATACACCTACATTTGCAAGCGACTTTGCTTTTGATGGTTTATCTGGGTGGGCAGAAAGAACTTACTTCACCTCAATACCTAACCTAAATTCCTGGCAAATCCCAGATGTTTTAACTAGTCTTGAGAAGTGCTTTTACGATATGAAGTGGTGGAATGATAGTATCTCAAACTGGGATGTATCGCATGTTGGTAATTTTAAAAACATGTTTTTCTTCTGTAGAGAATGGACAAACAGTGGTGATGATTTGAATGGTTGGGAAGTTGGTAAAAATTATACTGGTGATTTAAACTTTGAATCCATGTTTTACTATTGTGACAAAATAGAAGATATTAAAATTTGGAAACAAGATTTGCATTTATTAAACATAAATTTTATAAATACTAAGTTTATGTTTTATCAATGTGAAAAATGGAAACTAGAGTTAGAAAACTGGGATAATTCTTCAGTTAAGATAAACGAACTAGAAGGAATGTTTTACGGTGTTGGCTTTTATTACGCTGGTAATAACTCAAACGGAGGAGGACGCCAATATACTGATGAAGGTTTAAAAACTGATTTTTTTGGTTGGGATTTTAATACTAATAAAACATCTCTTAGAGCTTTATTTTCTAATGCTTGTTTTGACGCAACGTTTAATGCAAACTTAGATGGTCATACGGCGACTAATATCACCGATTTTGATAATATGTTTGCTAATACTTTTATATGTTCTCCAACTAGTGTAGATAACTGGGTATTGGGAAATACACCTAATATTACAATGCGTTACACTTTTAGTGGTAGACCTTTCAATAGGTGGCCAGGTCCACAAGAAAGAAGAGCTTTGGATTGGAAAGGAGATTTTGGATCAGTTCAAACATTAAATGGGTGGGACGTCTCTAATGTTATAGATTTTGACGGATGTTTCAATAGTGCACAGTTTGATACGGGACCAGATGATTGCAAACCAATACTAGGTAGTTGGACTATATGCACAGATCCAACAGTTAACGTAAGCTTAAGTCGTATGTTCAGAAACAGTCAGTTCAACGATACTTTAGTAAATGATATAAACAAATGGGATTTAAGTAGTGTTACCAGTATATTTGAAACGTTTGGAGGTTCTGGTGGAGTTAGATTTAATCAATCCCTAAGCAACTGGGACACTAGTAATGTTACAAATATGGCCCAGTTTGTTTATTACAACGTTTACTTTAATCAAGACATATCTCATTTTAATTTAGAAAAAGTTACAACAGTAAATAGGTTTTTTGATAAAACTCAAAATTATTCCTATGGGATGGATTGGATGGAAATGCCTTTGATAACAGACGGTGAAAGATTTCAATTTCAATGGAAGTTTGATACTCAAAAATATACGGACACTTTAAATGCTTGGGCTTTATATTATTATAATAGAGTACAGGCTGGTTTAACAGTTCCTCAAAACATATTAATGACATTTAACACTATAGGTTATTGGGGTGTTACAAATTACTTTATAGCAGGGTTAAATACTTTACCAAACGGGTTAACTACTAGGGATTATTTAATAACCGCAACTACTGCTGGTGTACCTGGCTTAGGTTGGACATTACAAGATGGAGGAGGTATATAATGGATTTTGAAAAAGAATATACTAATCTTCACTTTAATGAAGATAGATTAGATGCTCCTATTTTTTATATAGGTTTTAGAGTTAAAAAAGCCTTAAGCTTAATAGTAACAGATAGAGAAGTAAGACAGTTTGGAGCCGTAAAAAGAATAGAAGATATAAAATCACTGTGGGAAGTGGAAACTTTCACAGAAGCAAGTGATTTCTATAAAAGAATACAAAAGTTTCTACCTATGGTAGTTACGTTATAATTAAAATTAAATTAAATAAAATGAAAATTAAAGAAGAACAATTATCAACAATTAAAGATCAACAACAGAAAATAAAAGATTTAGTTACTGAAATAGGTTTAATGGAATCTAAAAAACACCAACTATTACATGGGATAGCAGTTGTAAATCAAGAAGTTGAAGATTATAAAAAAGTGCTTGAAGAAGAATATGGTGCTATTAATATAAATGTAGACACTGGGGAATACACTAAGATAGAGAAAAAAGAAGAAAAAGAAGAACAATTAGAAACAAGTGATGTCTAGTGTAATAAGAAAAATTAGTATTGGTTCTGATTATAAAAACGAAGCTATGCACTATTCTGTAGGTCAGCAGGTCTATGGAGGTCATACTATTTGTAATATATTAAGTAGTGAGAAAAAAGGAGATTACATGATATATATTAAAAAGAATGATGAAGTTTTACCATGGAAGAAATTTAATTCAAACATGGCTATAGCTGTTGAGTTTGATTTAGAATATTAATGAAGTCATTATATAGTTTTATAATAAAACCTTACAAAGAACGATACAACAATGAAATTAATGTTGGTGATAAAAAACTAATATTAAATTCTAATATTGAAATTCATAGTTCAGTTGATAAGAGAGCAGTTGTAGTATCTACTCCAGCTGCTTTTGACACTGACATTAAAGTGGGTGATGTTGTTTATGTTCATCATAATATATTTAGAAGATATTATGGCGTGAGAGGTGAGATAAGAAATAGTAGTAGTTATTTTAAAGATGATTTATTTTTCTGTGAACCTCATCAAATATATTTATATAAATCAAATAAAAAGCTTAATTGCAATTTAGATTATTGTTTTGCATCTCCTGTTGAAAATGAGGATGTTTTAAGCTTAGAAAAGGAAAAACTAATGTTAGGTGTTATGAAGTACTGTAGTAGTTCCTTAAAAGATCTAGGAATAAATCCTGGAGATCTTATTACTTTTTCACCAGATTCCGAGTTTGAATTTATAGTGGAAAATGAATTATTATATTGTATGAAATCTAAAGACATAGCACTAAAACATGAAAACAAAGGAAACAAGAAAAAATATAATCCAAGCTGGGCGAAAAGCAGTTGATGAATTAATTAAGGTTGCAAAAGAACCTATTGTAGACACAGGAGAAGATGTTTCAGCAGATAGACTTAAAAATGCTGCTGCAACTAAAAAACTTTGTATTATGGATGCATTTGAAATATTACAAAGAATTGAAGAGGAAGAAGATAGACTAAGTGAAAAACCCAAAGAAGTTAAAGAAGAAAGAGTGTTTAAATTTGCAGAAGGGAGAAGTAGATGAGTTATCAACAAACGTTAGTCGAAGAGTTAAATAACTACATAAATCCTAAAATTGTAAAAAAGAAAAATAAAACTAAATCTTGGGAATATGGATATAATAGCGATTACGATTTTGTAGTTATTAGCAAAACTGGAAAAATTGGAAAGATCATTGAAATACAAAACCTCCGTATTGCTTTACCAGCAGAAGATGAACCTTTTAAACGAAGCGAAAAACAAGAGGAACAGTATTGGGAGCAGAAAGAATACCCAAAAGAACTAAAAAGAATTAAAAGTAGATTTGACTGGGAAGAATATCCAATTGATTTTAAAGAAGAATGGTTTGATTATATAGATAATGAGTTTAAAAAAAGAGACGAAGGGCATTGGTTCTATAATAACGGCGTTCCTACTTACATTACAGGTACTCATTACATGTACTTGCAATGGTCAAAAATTGATGTTGGAGCACCAGACTATAGAGAAGCAAATAGACTCTTCTTTATATTTTGGGAAGCATGTAAGGCAGATAATAGATGTTATGGGATGTGCTATCTTAAAAACAGACGGTCTGGATTTTCTTTTATGTCCTCAGCTGAACTTGTCAACCAGGCCACAATATCTTCAGATGCCCGATTCGGCATCCTTTCAAAAACTGGAGCAGATGCTAAAAAAATGTTCACAGATAAAGTTGTCCCGATATCCGTTAACTATCCGTTTTTCTTCAAACCGATCCAGGATGGTATGGATCGTCCTAAGACCGAATTGGCATATAGAGTCCCAGCTTCAAAACTTACTAGACGTAAACTAGAGTCTAAGGAACAATTAAAAGAGCTGCAGGGTCTTGATACTACTATAGATTGGAAAAACACAGGAGACAACTCTTACGATGGTGAAAAGTTAAAAATACTAGCTCACGATGAAAGTGGTAAGTGGGAAAGACCTGATAATATATTAAATAACTGGAGAGTTACAAAAACTACATTAAGACTAGGTAGAAGAATCGTAGGTAAGTGTATGATGGGCTCAACTTCAAATGCATTAGATAAAGGTGGAAACAACTTCAAGAAACTCTATTACAATTCAGACGTTACAAAAAGAAATAGAAATGGACAAACAAGTTCTGGCCTCTACTCTCTTTTCATCCCTATGGAATGGAACTACGAAGGATACATGGATACTTTTGGATTTCCTGTATTCACTACGCCAGAAAATCCAGTCAAAGGAGTCGATGGTCTCCCAATTAACATTGGAGTCATCGAACATTGGGAAAACGAAGCAGATGGACTTAAGCAAGATCAAGACGGATTAAACGAATTTTATAGACAATTTCCGCGTACAGAAAAACACGCGTTTAGAGACGAAACCAAATCTAGTCTATTTAATTTAGTTAAAATATATCAACAAATAGATTACAACGAAGAAATCCACAATGTATCTTCAATAAGTAAAGGTAATTTTCAATGGGTTGGAGGAATAAAAGATACTACGGTAAAATTTTACCCTAATAGCAATGGAAGGTTTTATGTATCTTGGGTTCCAGACGGGCATCTACAAAATAAAATAATATTAAAAAATGGACTTAAATACCCTGGAAACGATCATCTCGGAGCATTTGGTTGTGACTCTTATGATATTAGCGGCACTGTCGACGGTAAAGGGTCTAAAGGATCACTTCACGGATTGACAAAGTTTTCTATGGACAACGTGCCACCTAATCACTTTTTTTTAGAATATATAGAAAGACCACCCACTGCTGAAACTTTTTTTGAAGATGTACTAATGGCGTGTGTTTTTTATGGAATGCCTATATTAGCTGAAAACAATAAACCTAGATTATTGTATTATTTTAAAAGAAGAGGGTATCGAGGTTATAGTATAAATAGACCTGACAAACTTTATAATAAACTATCTGTTGCAGAAAGAGAAATTGGAGGAATACCTAATTCTAGTGAAGATGTTAAGCAAGCTCATGCTGCAGCTATTGAAACTTTTATAGAGGAAACTGTAGGTGAACAGCCAGATGGTACTTATGGTGATATGTATTTTCAAAGGACATTAGAAGATTGGGCTCAGTTTGATATTAACAACAGAACTAAACACGATGCTTCTATTAGTTCTGGTTTAGCTTTAATGGCTTGTAATAAAAACAAATATAGACCACGCGCTAAAATTAATTTACAACCAATAGATATAGGTATGAGAAGATATGATAATAAAGGATTAATTTCAAAAATAATAGAATAAATGCAAATAGAAACTAATTATAGTGCTTTTCCTAATCAGGTGGTACCTGTCGCAGAGAAAAACTCTTTAGACTACGGCTTGCAAGTTGGACGAGCAATAGAAGGAGAGTGGTTTAGAAACTATAGAGGTGGTTTAGGAGCGGCTTACCAGAATGGTGGTTATGCAGTTAACTTTAATGCTTATCATACCTTAAGATTGTATGCTAGAGGAGAGCAACCTATACAGAAATATAAAGATGAATTATCTATTAATGGAGATTTATCTTACTTGAACTTAGATTGGCAACCTGTTCCTATTATATCTAAATTTGTAGATATAGTAGTTAATGGAATGTCTCAAAGAAATTACGAGGTTAGAGCTTTCGCTTGTGATCCAGAATCTACAAAAAAACGTACTGAATATGCTAACCTCCTAGCTAGAGATGTTGAAGAAAGAGAATTATTTGAGCAATTACGACAAACCCTAGGTATAGACATAAGAATGGAAGAATCTAAATTATTAGCTTTAGAATCTCCAGAAGAACTTCAACTACATTTAGCTTTGGATTATAAACAGTCTGTAGAAATAGCTGAAGAAGAATTAATAAATAATGTATTAGATAAAAACAAGTTTGATTTAGTTAGAAGAAGATTTGTTTATGATTTAGTAACCTTAGGGATAGGAGCAACAAAAACCGATTGGAATAAATCTGAAGGTATTACAGTAGATTATGTCGATCCAGCTAACATGGTGTACTCTTACACAACTGATCCCAACTTTGAGGATATATATTACGTGGGAGAAGTTAAGTCAGTTAGCTTAGAAGATTTAAAAAGACAATTTCCTTATCTTTCAGATGAGGAGATGAAGCAAATACAACAGTATAGAGGTAACGAAGAGTATTTAAGAAACTGGAGTGGAAGAAATGATAATAACACTGTTCAAGTTTTATATTTTGAATACAAAACATACGTGGATCAAGTGTTTAAAATTAAAGAAACACCTAACGGGTTAGTAAAAGCTTTAGAAAAACCTGATACTTTTGATCCACCTGAAAGTGAAAATTTTGAAAGAGTTTCAAGATCTATAGAAGTATTATATAGTGGCGCTAAGATACTAGGACATCCCCTAATGCTTAAATGGGAAATGGCTAAAAATATGACAAGACCTACTTCTAATATTTCTAAAGTAAATATGAATTACGTTATCTGTGCACCACGAATGTACAAAGGTAGAATCCAATCTTTAGTTGGTAGAATAACAGGTTTTGCGGATATGATACAGTTGACTCATTTAAAGCTGCAGCAGGTGTTATCTAGAATGGTTCCAGATGGTGTTTATTTGGACATGGACGGTTTAGCTGAAGTAGATCTAGGTAATGGAACAAATTACAATCCAGCAGAGGCTTTAAATATGTACTTTCAAACTGGTAGTATAGTTGGTAGATCAATGACTCAGGATGGTGAAATGAACCATGGTAAAGTTCCAATACAAGAATTACAGTCTAGTTCTGGTGGTGCAAAAATTCAAAGTCTTATTCAAACGTATCAGTATTACTTGCAAATGATACGGGATGTAACCGGGCTTAATGAAGCAAGAGACGGCAGTACGCCGGATAGAGACTCTTTAGTAGGTTTACAAAAAATAGCTGCTGCTAACTCTAATACAGCGACAAGACATCTAGTTCAAGCTATGTTGTATCTGTCTTCTAGAATATGTGAAAACATAACGTATAGAGTAGCAGATTCTTTAAATTACCCTTTAACTTACGAAGCTTTAAAAGATAGTTTAAATAGATATAATACCGCCACGCTGGATGAATTAAAAGATTTAAGTCTACATGATTTTGGTATTTATCTTCAACTAGAACCAGACGAAGAAGAAAAAGCTATGTTAGAGCAAAACATACAAATGGCTTTACAGCAACAACAAATAACGTTAGAAGATGCTATTGATTTAAGAGAAATTCCAAATATAAAGCTAGCTAATCAAATGTTGAAGCAAAGAAGAAAGAAGAAACAGCAAGAAGATCAAGCTCAACAACAGCAAATGATACAAGCACAAGCTCAAGCTAATGCTGAGGCAGCGGAGAAAGCAGCTATGGCAGAAGTTCAAAAACAACAAGCTTTAGCACAAACTGAACTACAAGTTGAACAAGGTAAAACTCAATTTGATATACAAAAAATGGAAGTCCAAGCGCAAATGAAGCAAAAACAAATGGAACAACAGTTTCAGTATGACATGCAGCTTAAGCAAATGGATTTACAAGAAATAACAACTAGAGAGCAGTTTATAGAAGATAGAAAAGATCAAAGAACTAAATTACAAGCTTCTCAACAAAGTCAATTGATTAATCAGCGTAATGAAAACATGATGCCAATTAACTTTGAAGATCCAAACTATGCGGAAACAGGAGGTCCTGGATTAGCATAAATTATTAATTATTATATTTTATTATGTCAAAAACAAAACAAGAACAAGAGGCACAACCCCTCAAAATGAAAAAACCATCATTCAAAAGAGAAAATGATGCAACATTTAAACTAGATTTAACAAAAGATAAAGAAACAAAAGATGCCGTTCCAAAGCAAGAAACAGAGAAACCTGTGCTACAGACTACTGAAAATGAAGAAAAACAAGACGTGGGATTGCAAGAAGTGGGACAGACACACGAAGAAGAAAAACCTACAATAACAGAAATTGTTTCTGAAAAAAAAGAAATACCTCAACCTCCTAAAGAAAATAAAGTTGAAATGCCAGAGAGCATAAACAAATTAGTTTCTTTCATGAAGGAAACAGGAGGTACTCTTCAAGATTATGCAAGATTAAACGTTGATTTATCTAAAATTGATGATGACGCAATATTAAGACAATATTATTCTAGTACTAAACCTCACTTAAACCATGAAGAAGTGGACTTTTTATTACACGATAAGTTTACACCTGAAGAAAATGAAGATGAAAGAAGTACTAAGAAAAAGAAATTAGCCCTAAAAGAAGAAATAGCTCAAGCAAAAAACTATTTTGAAAATACTAAGAAAAAGTATTATGAAGATCTTAAGTTAAGATCTAGTAACGCAGATAGTAAAGCTCAAGAATTTTTCGATAGGTATAATAAAGAGCAAGAAATTGCTAAACAAAAAGAGGGAGAGTTTGCAAGTAAAACGCAAGACTTTTTCAACAACGAATTCAAAGGTTTTGAAATTAAAGTTGGAGATAAAAAGTTTAATTACGGAGTAAAAAATCCTGACAACATAGCTCAACAACAGTCTAAAACAAACACTATTTTTAAAAAGTTTTTAGGAAATCAAGGTGAAATAACAGATTTACAGGGTTATCATAAAGCTGCTTACGCAGCAAACAACATTGATTCTATTGCTGAACATTTTTATGAGCAAGGTAAAGCCGATGCAACTAAAAATATAATGGCTCAATCAAATAATGTTAGTACAGACCCTCGACCACAGGATGGTGGAGATGTCTTTATAAACGGTATGAGAGTAAAAGCCATTAGTGGAGTAGATAGTTCAAAGTTGAAAGTAAAATTCAAAAATAAAACTAAAAATTAAAAATCATGGGATTTGTACAAGGCGGGAGTTTTCCTGCGTCATTAAGCCCTGCGGCAAAGAAAATGACTCTATCAACAAACTTTTTAAGTTTTGATGATAATAGTGGTAATGACTTTGCTCAGCAGTATCTACCAGAGCTTTACGAAGCTGAAGTAGAGAGATATGGAAACAGAACTATTTCTGGTTTCTTAAGAATGGTCGGAGCAGAAATGCCAATGACCTCAGATCAAGTAATCTGGTCTGAACAAAACAGATTACACATTGCATACCAAAAAGCTCAATTAACAGCTGGCGCTGTAGTTGGTTTTGATGTAGATTGTACTATAGTACTTGACTTATCAGCAGGTGCTGGTGGTGCTGATGCTCCTTCAGGTGCTGTAAGAGTAGGACAAACTATTTTAATGGCTGACAATGCTACTGGACTAATTGTTCAAAAAGGTTTAGTACAAGGTGTTGATAATACTGCTGGTAAACCAGCTGATACACTTTATGTTAAGTTTTACGGAACTGCTACTAATGCTTTACCAGAAACTCCAGCTGGAATAAACTTATATGTTTATGGTGCTGACTTTGGAAAAGGTGCAGTAGGAATGAATGGTTCTATTGAGCCACAATTCACTCAGTATGCTAACAATCCAATTATCATTAAAGATAACTTCCAGATCAATGGTTCTGACACTGCTCAGATCGGTTGGGTTGAAGTTGCTACAGAAGATGGTCAATCAGGATACCTTTGGTATTTAAAATCTGAATCTGAAACAAGATTAAGATTTGAAGATTATCTTGAAATGGTAATGGTTGAAGCTTTACCAATGAACAACGCTGCTTACGCTGCTAATGTTAATTACGATTTCGGTGGTGAAACAGCGGGTGCTGGTCCAGAAGCTGCTAACATTAACATTAAAGGTTCTGAAGGATTATTTGCTGCTATCGAAGATAGAGGTAATGTTTATTCTGGTTTTGCTGGAGCTGCTGCTCCTGGTTCTGGTGCTTTAGGTGATTTCGATCAAATACTAAAACAACTAGATAAGCAAGGCGCTATTGAAGAAAACATGCTTTTCTTATCAAGATCTACAGCTCTTGATTTTGACGATATGGTTGCTGCTATGAATGGATCTTATGCATCTACTCAAGCTGCTTCATATGGTTTATTCGAGAACGATGGAGACATGGCACTTAACTTTGGTTTCTCTGGTTTTAGAAGAGGTTCTTATGACTTCTACAAAACTGACTGGAAATATCTTAACGATGCTTCTTTAAGAGGTTTATCTAAAGAGATTGACGGTGTAATGATACCAGCTGGTACTACAACTGTTTATGACCAAATGATGGGATCAAATATTAGAAGACCTTTCTTACATGTAAGATATAGAGCTTCTGAGACTGAAGATCGAAGAATGAAGTCATGGATCACTGGTTCTGTAGGTGGTGCATACACTGACACTTTAGATGCGATGACTGTAAGTTTCTTGTCTGAAAGATGTTTAGTAACTCAAGCTGCTAACAATTTCGTATTGTTTAAAGGAGCTTAAATTTACATAATGTGGGGAGAAATCCCCACTTTATTAATCTTTTAAATAATAGAAATTATGGGAATATTAAAGATACCTTATAATGATGGTGGCTTTTTAACTATTGATGTAGATGGTGTTTACGAAGTAGATACTTCATCTGCACCTGATATGGTTTTGAAGACTGACCGTCATATGGGAAGTACCGACGTAATCGGTATAACTCTTAAGTTTGACTTAAGTAGTTTTAACGATGCTGATGGTCCAGGAATGGAAGCGGCTGTGTTAAAAGCATCACAAGAACCTGCAAGTTGTCACGTATTTGAATGCGCTGGCGGTATAGGTTTGGTACAAGACGAATCAATAGACATAGGTGCTGTAACAATTTAAACTTTAAATTATGAGTAATTATATAAACGTGCCTATGGTTACCTCGTTTGGTAATGATGGGCCTTTAAAAGTTCAAGCCATTGATCCAGCAGATCCTAACGTAACTGTTGGTACTGGATTTAATGGTACAGGTACTTCTGCAGCTGTTGATATAACAGGTGGTGGATCTAGTGCAAGTGGTGGTAAAGCTACTATTACAACTGGTGCTGGTCCTGGTTTTGCAGTAACTGGCATTAACATTACTGTTGCTGGTAGTAACTATGAGATAGGACAAACTATAACAATAACAATACCTAATGGTGTTGCAATTAATAGTAGTGGCGCTGCTATTGATACTGAAATTGAAGTAACTGCTGCAATGTTGGATCAACCAACTAACACTGCAGATGTTATAAGTTTACCAGTTGACGACCTAATAGGAATTAGCGTTCCTGCTAGTGCTGATGCTGCAACTACTTTTTCAGTTGTAAGTAGAAAAGACGAGGGCTCAAGTCCAACTGTTCTATCTACATGGACTTTTACTATAGAAATAGATGCGCCTAGCACAGGTGCTGATGCTATGGTAGCGGTTTCAGAAGCAATTAGAAAAGCAAAACAAGCTGAAAATTCACAACCAACGGTCGAATGGCCAGCGGGTGTTGAATGCTACGCTTTAACTTTAGATACTTAATATCTAACAATTATGCCCCGTTTCGGCGGGGCTTTTATAAATTATATTATATTATATTATGGAAGAAAATAAAAAAAATTGGGAATACAAGGATAGAAATTATTATTTATTAAATAATAAAATGCCTTTAACCTATACAATGCCTAGTAGACACTCTCAAAAATATCCTTTAGTTTGGTTTGATCCAGAAAAAGGTTATGAAAGAGAATTAAGATATGCTACTAATCAAAAATCAATTTTTGTAGACGAGCAGAAAGGTCCTGCTACTATGAGACATATTGTGTTTGAAAAAGGGCATTTAATGGTTCCAAAAGAAAAAAGGAACTTACAAGAGTTTTTAGCTCATCACCCACATAAAGATAAAATTTTTGCAGAACACGATAAAGAGGTTGTAGCAGAAGATCAATTTGACAGATTAGAACTAGAACTAGCAGCAACAAATTTAGCTTATGAACTTGATATTGAAAGTGCTGAAGCTATAATGAGAGTTGAAATAGGAGCTAGTATAAATAATTTAAGTTCTAAAGAATTAAAAAGAGATACTATTTTATTTGCTAAAAGGAATCCTAGGTTATTTATTAACTTAGCTAACGATGATAATATTCAATTAAGAAATTTTGGTATTAAAGCAGTTGAAGCTAAAGTAATTAAACTAGGTGATAATAATAGAACTTTTACATGGGCGAGCAATGGTAGAAAACTAATGACTGTTCCGTTTGATGAACACCCTTACTCTGCGTTAGCCGCTTGGTTTAAAACAGATGAAGGTTTAGAAGTTTATCGATCAATAGAGAAAAAACTCAAATAACAAGTGATAATAAAAGGGTGGCTTAACCGCCATCCTTTTTTTTTAACATAAAATAATTATGGTATCAGTAGACGAAGTATATAAAACAGTATTATACATATTAAATAAAGAGCAAAGAGGATACATGAGTCCTGCTGAATTTAATAGTGTAGCAACCCAAGTTCAACTTGAGATATTTGAACAATATTTTGAAGATCTAAATGTACAACTACGAGTACCTGAAAACGATAGTGAATATGCTAATCGTCAAAAAACTATTAAAGAAAAAATATCTTTTTTTGAAACTAATGACAATATAACTGGTGGTAGTCCTTTTGATTTGTCTGGATTAACAGCAAAAGTACATAGGTTAGGTACTATCGAATATTTACCTCAAAACGCAGGTTTTGCGATAACAAGTTCTTATAATCCAGTGGAAGTACAAGAGGTTAGTCAACATGAGTTTAATCTAATTCGTAGATCTTCGTTAACAGCACCTTCTTACGATTGGCCAATTTTTACCTTAAAAGATGATAAAGTAATTACTCTACCAGACTTAGACAATATTGAAGTGTATTATGTTAAAAAACCAAAAGATCCAGTATGGTCTTATAAAGTAGGTAGTTTAGGTCAATATATATATGATCCTAACGGTCCAATAGGGACACTTCAAAACTTTGAAATATCTAATATAGATAAAACAGAAATAATTTTAAGAATATTAGCTTACGCAGGTATTATAATAAGAGATCCTAATATAGTTAGCACCGCAACTCAAATGGCTATTAATGAAGATAATATAGAAAAACAATAAAATGGGACTAATAACAGAGACAGATTATCAATATTACGAAGGTCAACAATTATTTCCTTGGGGATCTGCAGAATATCAATGTACATTCAATACTAAAATGTTAGACTTAGGTCCTAATCATCCTTCTAATTATTTTGTAGAATGGTCACCTACAAATCCTCCATTACCTAATGGTTGGAATTTATTAAATCCGGGTGTAGATTATGAATCTTGGGAAAATGTTTTAAAAGTTACAGCAGTTCAACCAACAGCTGTCTTACTTCGAGTTACTTTAATTGAACCAGCTAAATGGGATAATTACGGAGGATATGAATATATAAAGTTAAACGATATTATAAACAACTTTATGGTTGCTTACGTTGGTGAAGATAAAATAGTTGAAAGAGTAAAAAGATCAGATGTTATATTTCACGCTAAAAGAGGTTTACAAGAATTTAGTTATGACACTTTAAAAAGTGTTAACTCAATGGAAATAGAAGTTCCACCTAGTTTATCTTTTCCTATACCACATGATTATGTTAATTATGTTCAGTTATCTTGGATAGACAACATAGGTATAAAACATATTATATATCCTACAAATAACTTAACATCTAGTCCTACAGAAGTACCTATTCAAGATGGTGGTTATAATGCTTTACCAACTCAAGACTATTGGGGCGAAAACTTAGAAGCTCAACAATCTAGAACTAATGAAAGATGGAGAAGAGCAAACGATAGAGTAATAACAGGAGAAAGAGACGACCAGTATATAGGTGTTTATGATTGGAATTGGTGGAAAATGGCTTATGGTCAAAGATATGGTTTAGAACCAACTACAACACAGAAAAATGGTTGGTTTAATATAGATGAAAGAAGAGGTACATTTAATTTCTCTAGTGACTTAACTGGTAAATTAATAATGATAAATTATATATCAGATGGTTTAGCTTATGACACCAACATGAAGGTGCCTAAGATGGCAGAGGAAGCTATGTATATGCATATACTATATTCTATACTGTCTACCAAATTAAACACTCCAGAATACATTGTTAGAAGATTTAAAAAAGAACGTTCATCTAAACTTAGAAACGCTAAAATTAGGTTATCTAATATTAAATTAGACGCATTCACTCAAGTTATGAGAGGAAAGTCTAAGTGGTTAAAAAATTAATATATGGCTAATGAACTAAGAAGTACCTTCATCAGATCTAAAATGAATAAAGATCTTGATGCAAGGATTGTACCACCTGGAGAATACAGAGATGCAGTTAACATAGCAGTAAGTAAGTCAGAAGGAGCTGATGTTGGTGCTGTAGAAAACGTTTTAGGAAATAAAATAGTTTCTGATTTTGGTCTTAATTCTACTTTTCCAAATACAGAGTGTATAGGTATATATGGAGATAAAACAAATAATAGAATATTTGTTTTCTTAACTGATTACACTGACAATTCTGAAGACCTACTTAGTAATAAAGCTTTTTCAGGAGCTTTTTGTGGTATATACGTTATTGACTTTGAAGCTGGAAATAATTATAAAAAGTTAGTTCAAGGGTCATGGTTAAACTTTTCTAAAAATAGCCCAATATTTGGTATTAGTTTATTAGAAGACACACTATTTTGGACAGATAATAGAAATCAACCTAGAAAAATAAGTGTTAGTAAAGCTTTAGATAGACCAGCGGATTCTGCTAATCCATATTACCAGATAGAAGAAAATATATCAGTTGCTACTTATTACCCTTATGAACCAGCACAAGTTTATGATGAATACGAAGTTGAGGTTGTTGTAAGAACTTCTAATATAAAAGCAGATACAAGAACTAACGCAGGTTGTAGTGTTGCAAGTCCTGGTATTAATCCAATACAAAACGCTGTAAACTTAGGTACTCCACCTGAACCACCTGAAAATTATCCTCAAACCGGTTGGCAAACTATGTTTCAAATAACTAGTGAAATACCAGAAGGTTTAAAATTACATCCTGGAATACAATTTTATATAAAAAAATCAACGCCTGGCGAAAACCCATTAGTGCCAGGAACTACATTTGGTGCACTACAAAATATAACTTCGTATCCATATTATAATGAAATAAGAAATTATCCTATAGCGTGGGGACCTAGTAATTTTGGAGACTGTTATAATGGAAGTACTAAATACGATTTAACTAGCGCTAATTTAGCTCTTAGACCTCAAGCAGGTTATGGTACTGCACAAGAAAAAGGTAATGGATTAATTGGTATGTCTTGCTCTTATGAGTATTTAACTAATCCTGAAGCTTTATTAACAGCTAATGACGGTACTAGTGTTTTAACCGCTAATATAGGACCTGCATCGGAATTTCCTGTAGGCGCTGATTTTGGCCATGAAAGTGCCGATTATCAAGAAAATTATTTAAAATGGTTTTATTCTAATATACCTTTATTAGATGGCAATGAAGATTATACAGATTCATTTAGTACAGCTTGGTATGGAACAGCTACATTAGTATTTGTAGTACCTAAAATGGTTAATAAAACTGACCAATTTTTACCACCAACATATAGAAATAAATTTGAAGGATTCTATCCACATGATAGTGCTACAACATTACCTGACACATCCTGTGAGGGTGATGCTGGAGTCGGTAATCGTAATTATCGACTTGCTTCTAATGGTGCTACTATAGATGAAGTAGAAGCTTTAGGTGTTAAAAATGTTACTGTTAATCAAAGTTGGTTTCCTAGAATTACAGGAGATTCCGATCTAGCTAATTACCCATATTACGATGGTAATATCAATCAGGGTGGAAATGATATGATTCTAGTATCCCCAAATTACGGAGGTGATGGTAATACTCAAGTTACGTTGTTAACACCTTATCAACGATCTGTAAGCGCAGGAATGTTTAGGGTTCTTAATAATGTAAATGGTTACGAATTAGGTGGGGCTGGACTTGGTGATGGAAATGCTAGTTCTTCTTATTTAAAAAACTACTTACAACCAGGAATGAGAATTTACTCTCCTATGTTTAATAGATTACCGTATGATTTCTATATTGATCAAATATTTATTAAAACAGTACAAGGAATTACCGTTCCACTTGGTTATACTTATTTTAGTGTGTATGCTAAAGACAAATTTGGAAATTATATAGAAGATTGGGTAATGCCAGGGTTTTGTGATGTTAAAGATGCATCTTGGATTGACTTCCAATTTGTTAACCCTTACTATGATCCTTTGTTTAGCGGGGATAAAGAATATTTAAAAGATAAATTTTGTAAACTATCTTATAGGTTTCAATTTGAAAACAACGAGTTTTCTTTAATAGCTCCTTTTACTCAAACAATGTTTGCTCCACTAGATGAAGGTTATTATACTTTTAATGCGGATAGATGGGATATACAAGAAGGAGGTACAGCTTTCTTAATGAATGGAGGTGCTGAGCCAACTAGCTCTATAGAAACAACTTCTCAAGGAACTATAAATCCATTATATCAAAACAGTATTAATGAGGTTTCTTTAGTTATTAAAGCACCTAGAGTAGGAACTGAATATATAAAGTGGAATGAAGCTGAAGATAAATTAAAAATAAAAAATTTACAGATAATTTTTTCAGAATCAGATAGCAATAATTTAAGATTGTTGAAATCGATTCCTATGTCAGATCCTACTGTTATTAGTAATGACACTGATTCTTATGTTTATGTTTGGCAAGGTGATAAACCAATAAAATCACTACCTTCTAATGAGTCAACTAGAGTTTGGGATCAAGTACCTTTAAGAGCTTTAGCACAAGAGATATCAGGAAATAGAGTTATTTATGGTAACTTTGTTGATAAGCATAGTTCACCTGATTTTTTAGATTTTGATATTGGTGTAGATGGAAAATACAATGTGGATACAGAGTTTTCTAATGACGCTAGAGTTCAATACAAATATCAAACTTTAAAAGGTAACAGAAGTTATCAAGTAGGTGTTGTTTTAGCCGATAAATTCGGAAGACAAACTGACGTTATATTATCTTCACCTTCTGTAATTACATCATCAAATAACGAAACTTTATTTAGCGGTGATACTTTTACAGCACCTTATTTATCTGAAGAAAAAGCTATAAGTCTGCTAAAAGTAACAGGTAACAATTTAAGTAATTGGGAAGGAGATAGTTTAAAAATGCTATGGAGAAACCCTATACCAAACTCTATAGCTGGATTAGATGGGTATCCTGGTCTATACACGGAAGAAGGAGGAGTTTCAAGAGACAACAATAGTATTGTAGTAGAAACTGCAGGATCAGATAATTATAGTGTAGCTAGAAATGTACCAACTCTAGCAGTTACAGGTGTTGGAGAAGGATTAACATTTGACATAAACGATGTAGATAGCGGTCCTATTCAATTCCCTACTGATCTATATGTAAATAAACCTGGTAGAGGATATAAACCAGGTGATATAGTTAAAATAGAACAAGGTGGTGCTGATCAATGTGAAGTAAGAATATTAAAAGTAACTGAAGAAAACACTTTAGGCTTTTATTCTTACAAGGTAGTTGTTAAACAAGATCAACAAGATTATTATAATTTGTATCTTCCTCAAATAATTAATGGAGAGCCATTAACTAGTCAAGCTTTTGCTGGCGGATTTAATGAAGATATTCTAGTAAGTCAAGATTCTAAATTAACTTTTCCTACAATAGGAGATAATGTTAATAAAATACAAAGAGACGTTGAAGAAAGCAATGATTTAATAAAATTTATATCTAGTAGTACTACTTTATGGCCAAGAGTATCTCAATTTGGTGGGGTTTATATAAATCCATGGGTTAATTCTACTTCAGGTTCAGGTGCTGGAAATGTATGGACAGTTGATGTTGGTACTATTCAAACTGGAAATGTATTTAATCAAAAAGTAGCGGATAGTGTTATAAACGTGGGTCAAGTAGATGACATATATGGTCAAAATGTTACTAATGTTACTTATCAAACAGTAGATGCTTTAGTATATAAACAACAAGCAAACCCATGGATAACTGTAGCGGAAAACGACGTTAACAGAAATCCATTTATGAAAAAGTGGGAAGCAGCTTATGGTCCTAATTATGGTGGTGGTGGTCCAACTGCCGGTGTATTAGCGGAAAATTACGCACAATATTATGATGCTATAGAATGTACTATTGATCAACGTATAATTCCAACAGGTGTTGGCGCTGCTGGTAATTTATCTCCAAATAATGCAACATCTCCTTCTTATAGTAATGTTACATTTGGAACTTTTAACTGTGGCTTAGCCGTTGTTGAAACTACGCCATTTGAATCTAATATAGATATATATTGGGAAACTTCTACAGCTGGTACTATAGCAGATTTAAACTACGCTATAGAAACAAATGTAGATGAACAGCAATTATTTTCTGTAGATATAGATAGAAATCCAAATGGATGGAATGAAAATGATGAATCGTTATATTGGTTGCTTCAAGAAAATACAGCTCTACCAGCTGGTCAACCTTATGATCCAGATAATTTTTATCCACTTTCTGGACCTAGTGGAGCGTATGATCCATGGATACTTTCAGTTACCCCTAAAAATGTAGTAGGTGGAATTATACCTCTAAATAGAGTTGTTGGCACACCAACAGTTACAGTTGTAGATAATTTAGGTAATTCATATCCAACTGTTTTTATAATGAATAATAATACTACAGGAACTAGTGAATTTAAACTTTATAACCTTTCTCAACAAATTCCTTATCTTTCTGCTCCAGGTCAAGGTCATACATTTACAGCTACAATAACTTTTGAAACTTTACCTGAGTTACCTATAGACCCTAACTTTATTAAAAGTTTTGATGTGCAATTTGATTTAGAAAATCATGAACCAGAAAGAATTACTAATCCAAGAAATCCTAGAAGAGACTATGGACCAGGAACTGCTGACTGGGGTGATCCTTGGCCTGTTCCTTCAGCAGAAGCTACTTGTGCTCCTCAACTTACAACTACAGATACTGGAGTTGTTGTAGGTAAAATACCTTGCCCATCTTTAGGGAGTGATCTTGGAGAAGAACCTAGTTATACTAATGGTATGTTTATACAGCCGTTTTTCCCTGTGGTAGGTGGACCACCTCCACCGACAGCAAATTGGGGAGCTCCTGAAGACACTAATTTCCAAGGTAGATTTGGTATACCAGAAAGAGCAGGTGACGAATTAAAATGGGAAATAACTAAATGTGTAACCGCTCAAATTGATGTAGTTAATAATATTTTAGTTCCTTTACCTACTACTGATCCTAATTATTATAATGCCTTAGCTAATGTAGATTGGGTTTATGGAGATAATGGTTACTTTGATGATCCTGTTGGAAATGGAACAGGTTCACAGTTTAACGGGATAGAAGTAACAAGTGCTATACCTCAGACAGGTATATACTTGCTTGAGTGGAAGGTAACAGATGCAAATGATAATGACGCTGATGGTAATGAGTTATCATTGGCTTATCCAGAACCTGGTATAATTCAAATGGCTTTTGAGATTGTGTAATGTTTAGTAAAAATAAGTGATAATAAATTATGGCAACAATAATAGAAATAGATTACTATAACGCTTTTTGGACTAAAAAGATATACACAGGACCAGGCGCTGCTCCAACAACTGGAGGTGAAACCTATGCTGGAGGATCTGCTTGTTATCCTGGACCAGTTGGATTTGGTGATTCTGTTAAAGGTTTAGGTAATATAACTACTTTTAGCGAGCAAGACGGTGGGCCAGTTCCATCTTCTTTAGATAAATGGCCTAATATTAATTCAGCTAATTTTGGAGTTCCTAGTGGTCCTTTAAATCCTGTACAACAACAAATATTAAGCACAAACTTTTACATAGAAGATAGTAGAATAAGAGGTGGTTATAATAATACACAGGTAAATTTAGGTGTTAGGGCTTATTTGAACGAAGATAATCCTTTACAAAAACATCGTATAAACTCTTTAATATATTCAGGTCCACTAAATAGTTTAACAAACTTTAATGAAACAAATGTATTTTCAATAGGAGAAAGTATAACTAAGTCGGTAGACCCATCTTATAACTCTATACAATATCTATCTGCTGACGATACTAACTTGCTTATAATGCAAGAGAATAAAACTAGCTATGCTTTAATTGATAAAGACGCTATATATTCTGCAGAAGGATCTGGAACTCCAGTATCTACAGAAACGGAAGTTATTGGTCAAGTGGTTCCTTACTTAGGAGAATATGGTATAAGTAGAAATCCAGAATCATTTGCTAGATTTGGTTTTCAAAAATACTTTGTAGATAAAGATCGTAGTGCTGTTATGAGGCTATCTAGAGATGGTTTAACAGAAATCTCTGAGTATGGCATGAAAGATTATTTTAGAGACGAATTAGAGCTTGTAACTGATGAAATGAGATTAGATAATACTAACGTCTACAATACGTTTGGGGCTGGTGGAAGTTTGATTGGGGAATATATATACGTAGCGCAAGATCCTGGAGTTGTGGTTGCTCCACCACTTGGTAGTTTAGTTAGATTTGACAATTACACTGGTAATATGAGACCTTATGTTATAAGAGTAGTGGCAGTTGCTGGCGGTTGGGTAGCATACCTACGAGGTTGGCCAGAAGTTGGAGGAGTTAAAGTTGCTGTACCTGCTACTTGTTATTTTCAAACCAAAATAAAAGGTAGAGTTTTAGGAGCTTATGATATATATGGAAAACAATACACAGTTTCTCTACAGAAAAATCCAGCTACTAAAAACCAAATTGATTTAGAAAGTTTAGATGATTATCAAACAGTTGGTTTTGACGAGTCAATAAATGGTTGGGTAAGTAGATATACTTATAAACCTTGGCAAGCGGTTAGTTTAGAAAATAAATTCTATACTGTTGGTCCAGATAATAGAAGATACAAAGTATGGCAGCAATATGAAGATACTGTTGATAGAGGAGACTTCTATAGTCAAGGTGTTCTTCCTTCAGCTATAACTTTCTTTGCTAATGGCGAACCTTCTCATAGTAAAGTTTTTCAAACTATTTCTTACGAAGGATCTAGCGGTTGGTATATTGCAAGTATACTCAGTGATGAAGAAGGAAAAGATTTAGTAAATAATGTATGGGAAGAGTTTACTGATCAAACAACTGTTGTTTATAGTTATATAGAAGGACAGTATGAATTAAACACTCCTACTAATACAGGATTAAACGCAGATCCGGCTGTTGATACTATTATACATGCTGGTTTTGATAGAAAAGAAAATAGATACGTAGCTAATTTAGTACAAAAAATAACACAAAACGATCCAACACTTGGACCTCCAAATGATCCACCTTATTACCCAGTAAGACCAGGTGAAGTTATATCAGGTTCAGATATGAGTGGTATAAAAGGTTTTTATTCTACAATTACAATAGCTACTGATAACGTTACAGAAGTAGGTGGACCTAAAGAGTTATTTACTGTAGCAACTAAAGTAGTTAAATCATCTTAAAATAATAAAAAATGACAATACCTCCACAATTAATACAAGCAGGCGTCCAAGTTGGAATCGGTTTAATGGCTAAGGGAAAAGCTAATAAAATGGATGAGCAATTACAAACTGCTCAAACAAATTTAGAAACAGCTATTGATAGTAGACCAGATATAATAAATCCATATGCCGGTGTTCAAGCTTACCAAGCTGAAGATTTATCACATATGATAAAAAATCCTTATGCTAACCTTAGAGTAGCTACGAAAGCCACTGAAATACAGATGGAACAGACAGATCAAGCTCTAGCAAACACTCTAGACACTTTAGCCGTCAGTGGTATGGGGGCTGGTGGCGCAACAGCTTTAGCGCAAGCAGCGGCAAAAGGCAAACAAGATATTGCTGCTGATATAGCACAACAAGAGGTTAATAATGACAAATTAAGAGCTCAAGGCGAAATGCAGGTTATGCAAGCTAAAATGGCTGAAGGTCAAAGAATACAAGGTATTGAACAATCTGAAGCTGCTAGGGTACAAAATGCAAACGCAGCTGGTGAACAATTTATGTTTCAACAAGCAGACGCAAGAGCAACACAAGACATGGATAGAGCTCAAGCAGAATTAGATAACTTACAAGCTCAGCAAAATCAATACAACAGTGATGCGGCTAGTAGTTTTGGCTCTGCTGCTGGTACTGCTTTTGGAAGTGTTAGTATGAATTCTAGTGGAGACTGGAGTTGGGCAACTTCTAACAATCAATCAAACACGCCGGGAAATCCATAACCGGGAGCGGTAATAATACTCAAAATGAATTTTCTGATGATGAATGGAACGCTATAAACTTTGGCATAGACGCTTTTAGCTCACTATATAATTAAAACTATGGGAACATACACACAACCTTCACAAATAATAGATACTTCTTTTGGAGACTTTTCAAAAGCTGCAACTGCTTCGTATGATAAAGAGCAAGCTAAAATAGCTGCTCGTCAAAAAAATATGCAGGCAATGGCTGCAAAAGTCTTAAAAGAAAGACAAAAGAAATTGCTAGCAGCTCAAAACGCTCAACTTAAAAAAGAAGGTGGAATTGCAGAAGAAGTAGCTAATACTGAAGCGGCTGTTCAAGGTTATACAGATAACAGACAACATATGGGTTTGAAAATAACTCGTGATGATGGTGGAACCCAAGTAACTCAATTAAATGCAGATAATTGGAATAGCTATAGTAAACTTATAGAAAATTACTCTTTATACTCCACTCCTATAAACACAACATCTGGTAAAGGTGAAAGACAATTGGGTTCTGGCTTTGAAGATGATGGATCTGGTAATTTTACATATACAGGAGATGATCTATCTACGCCTGGCGTAACTGAATTAGGTTATCAAGTAAAGTTTTCTAAAGATGAGTTAGACTGGTTAGAGCATGCTATGGTTACAGAAAACAGGCAAGTTAAACTTAATAATAAATTGTTAGGTGGTACACCTAAGATTGAAAATGATCAAGAAACTGACATGCATATAACTGATTGGTATAACAGTTATAAAGGTAAGTTTCAAAACGAAGGAGATCTTTCATTGGGTATAGATGGTAGCATGAATGCTCAAATAGAACTGGCAGGAGCTATGATGGGTAAGTATGATAAAAACTCACCTCAATATCAACAAAATAGATTAATTTTAGAATCAACTCAAAAAGAAATGCCTGAGTTTATAGGTATGTTAAATAATCTTAAAGACTTACAAAAGAAAATAACTAAAAGTAATGGAACTTTAAAAGAAACAAATCAAGTTAATTCTATTAGATATGATTTAGGAGGCACTCCTCAAGAGCAACAGCAATTTGAATTACAAACTAATTTTGCTCTTGACTGGGGACAGCCAAATACAGCACATAGATTTCACACGTTACTTTCCCCAACTGGTCCTAAAATAGTTTATTATAATCCTCACATATCTGATAAGGAGTTTATAGTTACTAAAGAAGATGTAGCTAAATGGGCAGAGAATAATGGTAACATGGGTGTTTATACATTAGATCAAGAATCATTAGATGTAGTTGAAGAAAATCTGGAAAAAAGTATTAGAACTACAAAACCTGTTTATACAAGGAGTAACAATAAATATCAAATAACTAGACAAGATGGTACTGTTACAGAGGTTAGTGAGTCGGAAGCTGCATTAGATTTTTCTACTCAAAATGATTTAACATATGAAGATATTCAATCATTTTTCTATGATAAAGATAGAATAGTTGGAAATGGTTTTGGAAATGGAAGTGTAGATGCTGGAGATTTTGATGGACAAAATACATGGCAACTTATAGGTGGACCTAAAGCTGAAGGAGGTAAATATGGTTTAAATTGGATTGATATAAGTAAATGTACTAGCGTTGAATGTAAAGAAAGAGCTAGAGCACAACAAGATTATATGGTCGAACATTACATGAATAAATATAGAAAAGATAATTATTCTACTTTAGATACTAAAACTATAAAAACTTTAAAGAAAGATGGAAACAAGCAAAAAGCAGATTCATTTGTTAGCGGTGAAAGTAAAATAACTTTTAATGATACTAGTTTAAGTGGTTATGGTTTTAAAAGAGATAGTGATGGAGAAAGCGAATATACTGTAGAAGAAATAGCTAGTAAATATGATCAATTAAGAGTAACTAATAATAATGGGGTAAATGGTATAGCTGAATTGTTAAATAACGTAGCTAACTACGCAACTAGTAGTGGATCACCTATTCAATATATGTCAGGTGCTCAATTAAGAAAAATGTACAGCGATAATGGTTTTCAAGTAGACGCTGCTGATTACCCTGATGAAGTTAATGGGAGATTAAATCTTTATTACATAGGTGGTAGTGGTACTCCTGCTTCTATATCAATAGGTAGTCAAGCTGAATTTATAAAAAGAGTTGCTAAATCTAGCGGCGTTTCTAATGGTGTAGCGACACAGATACAATCAAGCTTTGGTAACACTACACAAGTAACTACAGATATAGTTATGAATAGAACAAATAGTGAAATATTCGACATGCTATCTTCAGATCTACCAACTTTAGGTTAATATATAAAATAAAATAATGGATAAATTAACATACGCACAATCTTTAATAGATCAAGGCTTAGATAAAGAAACTTTTATTTTGGAAATGGATAAATTTGATGCACAAAACATTGTTAATGATGTTGAATGTGGAGAAGGTTTTGAAAAAGACGAAAACAATAATTGCGTTCCTGTGGGAAAGCAAGACCCCGCTGTAAATGCTGTGGAGACAGTGGATGTAGAAAACACAGTAGAAGATCCCAATGGGGATTTAGTATCGGAAAATATTTTATCGGTATCCTCAGATGGTGATCCATTAAAGACTAATAAAGGTTTTACATATACGGAAACAGAAAAACCTTGGCAAGGAAATAGTCTTCAAGAAAACTTAGCTAAAATAACTAAAGAACAAGGATTAAGTGAAGATTTTTTTGAAGATCAAACAAATGTTAATAGATTTATAAAAATACTAGAAAGAGAATACGCTGACGCTACAGTAGAACAACCTAATTTAGACGAAGAATTAAACATGGGTGTTAATTCAATTAAGTCATGGGCTAAGAAGGGTAATAATTTTTTAAATGGTTATAATCTAAAAGATCCGAATTCTGGAGAACAGCCAAAGTTTGATGAAAATGGAGATATTACTGATCTTTACTTAACATATGTTCGTACTCATAAGGACTCTTATAATATATCTCCAGAAATTCTTGCTGAAGAAGGATTTGTAGATGATAATGGTTATTATACTTATAACGCTATGAGAGCTGGTTTAGGTAAGGAAGGTGAAACACCTAACTATCAATACTGGTATAATAAAGCTAAAAGAAATACTAGCGGAGAGCTTTTTAGAACCCCTATTAAGTATGAATTAGACAATGATGGTAATATCATAAATTCTGAATTCAACAAACAATTAACTGAAAATACTTACGTAGATCAATTTGGTAATACTTTTAACGTAAACCCTAACTTAGGGGAATTTTTACCTACTCACATATTAAATGTCAATGAAGAGACAGGTGAAGTAACTAATATTCCAAATCCAGATTTAATTTCTGAAAACTCAACTTTATATCAAAGAGAACAAAACTTTAAAGAAGCTGCACTGAGTCAAGTACCAGACGTTAAAGCTGAAGATTATCAAGTATTAGGGTATGTTTACAAACCTACTAGTGTTGATGTGAATGTCATGGGTGAAAGAACGGGTGTAGAAAACGCTTTACAAAGAGAAAAATCCCTTGCAATTGCTAATGAAAAAAACATCGCTATAATAAACGATTTAAAAAGTCAACTTGAAGAATTTGATATTCAAAAAATTACAATTGGAAACGCTATAAAAGGTTTAGCAGAACAAATAAAAAACCCTGATAGTGATAAAACCTTATCTGCTTTAAT
>Ga0163180_10000270_pt1 | contig 29719 bp, 46 predicted proteins | sample AtlANTMetagenome_2_FD_109647 | JGI IMG/M metagenome (GOLD analysis project Ga0163180, IMG submission 109647) | Marine eukaryotic phytoplankton communities from the Atlantic Ocean - Atlantic ANT 4 Metagenome | ecosystem: Environmental > Aquatic > Marine > Oceanic | place: North Atlantic Ocean...
CGGCCATCGGGTCGTCAAAGGATACCTTCGGGGTGGTCAGGGTGTCAGAGCCCGAGCCGCCCAGGTCGCCCAGGCGGACCATGGTCTGTCGGAGGTCGGTGCGGTCCACGAGATTCTCGTGGATCAAGCTGTTGAAGATCTCAGCCGCCCGCATATCCCGGGCGCTGCCTGGAGACGCTGCGGTCCCTAGGGTGAGTTCGTTTGCCATTGTTCATTCTCCAGGCGCCACGGGGCGCTCTTTTGTGTTTCGTTGTCTCGCCCTGTCGGGAGGCGTCCCCGTGTCCCCCTTCGCCCGTTGTGGCCGGCGGCGCCCGGTGGGGGGTGCAATGTGTAGACAATAAGGGGCCGCCCTGGCCCTGGTCAATTGAAAGGCCAGCCCCCCGCACCGTTGGACAGCGCGGCCTGCAGTGCAGCCTTCCGGGCCTCCCTGGGAAGGGATGCGATGCTGCCGGGTGTGTAGGCCTGGGCAGCGGCGGGCGTAGGGACGGCTCCGGCGTTCGCGGCGGGTGCAGGTGGGGCCGAGGGCTCGGCGGCGCTCTGGGGTGCCTCTACGGGAGCCACAGGGGCAGCGGCGGGCGCGGCGACCTGGGCAGGAGCCGCAGGGGCTGCAGCCTCCCCGGACAGGTACGGACGCAGCACAGCCGACGGGGCCTCCTGCTGGGTGCCCCACCAGTCGCCCCACTCCTGGGCGCCCTCGGTGCCTGCCTGCTGGTGGTACCGGTGCAGGGCGTAGTCCCGGACCTCGGGATCTGTGACGCCCGCCGACACCATGGCCAGGTGCGCTTCCCCCGTCTGGCGCTGGTCTTGTAGCTGGGCGGTGAGCGCGTCCCGCTCCGTGCGCAGCTCGACAGCGATCTCCGCGTCTCGTTGCCAGGCCTTGGCGCTGGCCTCCAGCTCCTGGTGCTGGCCCTGGAGCGCGGCCAGTGCGGCTTCTGCCTCCTTGGCGCGGGCCAGGACGGCGTCAAATCGAGGCTTCGGGATCGTGGTCTCTTCGGTCATGTTGTCTCTCCCTCTCACTCTGCGGCGGGATACACCCGTCGCTCTCTCTGTACTAGGTCAAGATGGGCCTGCGCCTCCTCGCGCGTCCACCCGGGGTTTTTAGCCAGGACGACGTCCACCAGGGACGCCACGCCCAACGAGATTTCCGCCCGTGCCTCCTCCAGGCGCACGGACCGCTCCTGAGGCGTCAGCGGAATCCCCGGGTAGCGCAGCCGCCAGCCCGTCTCGGGGTAGCTCGTGCCTCGGTACCGGTTGAGCAAGGCAGCGATCCGGGACAGGGTGCCGCGGTCGCCCCGCTCGAACTCGGGCACCATGATCCGTTGCTGCTCGCGCACGGCCTCCCGCTTGAGGGCAATCGCGACCCCAGACTCGGGCCCGCCCACCCGCTGCATGTCGTCGGGCTGTAGCCCCCCGTGGGCCGCGCTCCGGATCTCGTAGGAATCGATCGCGATCTGCATTCGCTCCGGGTCTGCGCCTGCCTGCCACTGCCCGGCCTGGACAGGGGTTCCGCCGTCCGGGATCAGCTGCAGGATCGCCGTGGGATCCACGTGGACCTCTTGGCGGGTGGTGCTGCCGCTGCCGCGTTGCTCCGTGCCTCGGATCTTGGCTCCGGAAAGGTAGCGGAGGGGGTGCGAGGCGTCCCGCACCAAGTAGCCCCAAAGCGAGTACAGGGCCCCCACCTGTAGCGTCGCGTCTACCAGCTCACGGCCCGCGAATGGGTCCCACAGTTGGTTGCCCCGCTGGCGGTGGTAGAGCACGTACGGGATCACCGGCTCGCCCTCGACCCTGTAGGGGTAGTCCGGGCCCGTGAACGTCCCGCCCAGGACCTGCTTCGTGAGGTCGGCTTGTGGGTTGTCGACGTCCAGATCGTCCCCCGGGAGGACCACGCGATAGCTGGGCTCCTCGGGGTTGCGGATGTCCAGGAGGTCCCAGGTCCAGACCTTGGAGCGCTTGCCGGTGTGGTCTTTTATGACACGCACCCGGGCCTCGCACACGAGGTTGGGCTCATCCGGGCTGTCGGCGCTTGCCTCGCAGTAGACCAGATCGGCCGGCACCAGTCGCACCTGTGCCCGCCCGGTGTCGCCTTGGTCCAGGTAGTCCAGGCGCACCAGGGACTCCCGGAGCCCGACGGTGAAAACCTGATTCTGTGACAAGAGAGGCCACAGCCCCGCCGACGTCAGCTCCCGGCCAAACTCCGCGGCCTGGTCCTCGCTCATGTCGGCATGTGTCACCGAGGGCGGGTAGCTGTAGAGCTGGGACAATCCACGAGTGACAGACCGGAAGACATTCCGCGACAAGTCCAGAGCGCCAAACCGGGCGACTGACGTGGGGGGAAAGAAGGCCCGCACCCGAGCCTCCAGGTCCTGCTCCCAGTTGCCTTGCAGCATCCGCCGACGGAGGGCGCTATGGGCTCGTCTCTGCTGGTCCCCGTCCCCAGTGGGCAGAGGCACGACCGAGGATTGTGCCGTGTAATAGTGCATCAGCGGACCGCCAATCTATGCGCGCCCCGGGCTCGGGGGTCGAGTACGTCTACCAGAGCATACCTCAGGGCGTCGATCGCATGCGTGAGGTCTGCGTCCTTGCCCGTCTTGCCTCCCCGCCAATGTGACAGGCCGCGGATCAGGTGCTCGCATCTAGGAGACACAAACAGCCGCCCCGAGAGGAGGGCGTTTTGTATCACACGAGCGCCCATCGACACGGACCCGGCGCCTTTCTTGGCTCCTATGATGCGGACCGGCGGGCGGCTTGTGGGCATGTTGAGGCAGCGCGCGATCGCCTCCTCCATCAGGCGGTTCACGCTGGCCAGGTGCGACGCCTTGCCCGCGCTGTTGGTGTCACCGTGCAGCCTGTCCACGCTGGCAACGGAAAGCCCGTTGCGGTCCAGCATCTGCAGGGCCTGCAGGGCGTCTTGGTCGATCGTGGTCCTGCCTGGGCTGGCGCACTCGTCCAGCACCCAGGCCCGGCGCTCGTCCTCGTCGTAGGCGTAGAGGAGGCACAGCTCCCGGCCGGCGTCCTCCCCGTGGTCCCAGGCCATCCCGATCCGGACTTCGTGCGACGGTAGGTGGTCCTCTGTGAGGAGGCATTGCGGGCCCCAGCCGGTGAACATCCGTTCGGTAGTGACGCCCCGCCACGCGCCGTTGACTCGTTGATCGTACTCCCCGGGCAGGTACCCCGCCGCTTGCTCCCGGATGGACTCGGGCGAGCGGTGCGGGCAGTCCTCGGGCGTGAGACGGATCACCACCTGATCCCACTCCTCGGTCGGGGGCTCGTCGTCTGTGCCCTCGACCATTTTTCGCAACCAGTCAACGGGCCGGCCGATCGGGGTAAATGTCATCCACACGGGAGCCCGTGCACCGCTCGGGAGCCGTCGCACTGCGACACGGGACAGGGCCTCGCCGAAGTGCTGGGACATGCAGATCTCATCGATCCACAGCCAGGACACAGAGGCGGACGCCAGCGCCACGATCTCACCCTTCCCGGAGCGGAATTCGATCAGGCTTCCGTTCTTCAGCTCGATCGCCTTGCGGCCCCGTGTGCGGTAGCCCCTGGCGGTGTCGTAGGTGGTGGCGTCCGACAGCAGCGGGCCGGGCTCGGTCTCTCTCAGCTTGCGGCAGATCGTGGGGTAGTGATTCTCCAGATCGGCCACCAGGATCCAGCCGACACAGGGCGCGGCCGGGGTCTCCCGGTAGGGGTGGCTTCCTGTCGCATTGGCCCAGGCCTCGGCCGAGCCTGAGAAGCTTTTGCCCACCTGGTTGGCTGCCCTTAGCAGGCGGCGGGGGCTCTGGCTTTTATGGAACGCCAGCTGCTTGGGGCTGGCCCGGTCCCAGTACAGCGCCAGGCGGTCGGCGCTGTAGGTGTCAAGCATGCGACACAAGGCGGCGAAGCTCACCCGTCACCCGTGAGCGTTTCCGCCAGCTTGCGGCGCACCGGCTCCGGCAGCTCCTGCAGCCGCTGGATCACGTCGTCCAGGCTGGCCGGCTCGTCAGCCTGGTGGGTGAGGGTGGCCGCGTCCTGATACACCCCGAGCACCCGACCCTCGATGCTCAGGAGGGAGGCGACAGGCCCGAAGCTCTCCGCCTCCCGTGCTGCCTGTGCGTGTTCCCGGACACGGATCAGAAACTCCCCCCGGGTCAGCTCCCGATCGATCGACCGGTACCCCTCGGCGATCTCGTCTAGCACCTGCCGCCGCCAGGCCTTGACCGTCTCTTCCCCCACCCCGTAGAGGCTCGCCAGGTCCCGGCAGACCTTGCCCGACCATCCTCGCCGCTCGATCGCACTCTCGACTGCGTCCAGGCGCTGGCGCATCTGTTTTTTGGTGGTCATAGCTGGGTCATCCCGTCTGGGGCGTATCACATTCTCGAGCCGGTGTAAACACTACCGCCACGAGAGCCCGGGAACGATCCTAGCTGGTCCGGTGTGCCCCTGTCGCCAAACAAACCAGCCATAAGCCGCGGAGTCGGTCGCTCCTCGCCTGGTGACGGACGAGACGAAAGACGGCCGCTGGGCCAGCACGTAGACGGTGTGAAGGCACGCCCCAGGACCTGCCCAGAATGGGATCCGCTTGCGGCTCTCCAGCATCCCCAGGCGCAGGAGGAAGGCCACGCCGACGGTTGCCACCCGGAGCGCGTGTCGGGTGTGCTCCTCTGCCTCCCCATAGGGCGGATTTCCGACGATCCAGGACGGCCGCGGGACCTTGGGGTCCCACTCCTGCAGAAACTCCCGACACAGGGCCCCACGCTGAGATACGGCGATCGATTGGGGGTCGATGTCGGAGGCCGTGACCTGGCACCCCATGACCTCCAGGGAGTCGAGAAACGCAGCCCCGCCAGCGTGCGGCTCCAGGACGTCCGGAGGGTCTCCCCAGTGGTCGTCCGCCAGCACATGCACGAGGGCACGAGCCAGGGCGATCGGGGTGTAGTAGCGGTCGAGGTCCTCGGGCACCTGCGGAGCGTGCTACAGCTTCCGCGCCCTGTCAATGATCCACTGCGGGACCTCCGGTGGCACCGTGGACCACCTCCCGGGCATGCTGTGGACGTTGGAAACGGGCCGCCCTCGCTCCTGTGCCTCGTTGGCTCGCTGGCCCCCGTCAGCACACCCGCACGAGATGGCCCCGGACTTGCCCGGCTCGTGACGGTCGAACACGATCCGCCACCCGGTGCCCAGGCAGTCCCTGCATCCGCCGCTGGCACGCCTCTCGCGCCTCTGGTCCCTCTGGACGGACCCAACAGCCCGCACAAGGTCCGAGACCTCCACAATGCCCCTCTTGGCCCCGTCTCGGGCTCTGTCGTCGATGATCAGATCAAGCGCGGCCTGGAGACGGTCCAGCGGAAGCCGGGAGACGTCCTTCCGGGTGGCCCAGTCGTAGGCGTGGCCGGCGAACGAGTCCCGGCGCCTGCTGAGCTGGTAGACCGCCCAGTCCAGGATCATCGTCCGGCGCAGATCGGTCTGCTCGTGCACGGTGCACAGCGTCGACCCGGGCCGGGCCTGGTGTCGGCACCTGTAGCCGTCGCCGTAGCGGACCACGGTCCCGGCGTCGGTGCCTCGGGGTTGCTCTCCTGGGGGGATGTGCTTGTGCCATTCGCAAGCGGGCATGATGCTCCAGTGGGGACAGGGGGAAGGAGGGGGGGACTATAGGGGGGGTGGTTGAGGGTATGGGGTGCGGTTCTCAGGTTCTAGGCTTGGACCTGGTGCGGTCTTGTTTTCTTTTATTTTTAAATAATAAAAGGATTTCAGGGGTTTAGAAGCACAGAGGCACCACAAGCGCGGCCCAGAGGACGAACGCCCCGGCCACTGCCTGTGCTACCTCTGCGGCTGTCATCTCGTGCCAGCTCATGCGGCCACCTGCGCCAGCTCGGAAGCGTGGTGAGAGACCAGAGACTCAAGATCGGCGTGCAGCTCCTCCAGAAGCTCGGCCGCCGCTTCCTCGTAGTCGTCGTCTGCGTAGCCGGATCCGATCGCGTCGTCGATCTCGGGGATCGTGGTCAGCTCAAGATGACTCTGTATGTCGCCCAAGGCGTCTTCTTCTTCTTCGGTGTGGTCGCAATCGGAGATCGCCAGCTCTACGACGTTGAGGAGGCCCTCAGCATCAAGAAATGCCTGGGAGATATCGGCGAGGTCGAAGGTGGCAAGGGCGGTGGACAGCTTGGCGATCGTGTTCATGTCTCGGCTCCTGTGGGGTGCATCCGTTGCCCCCTTCATGTTCCACAGTATGGACACCCTCCCCAGTGGTGTCAACAGGAAAGTGCATGTGCGATCGCCTTGACATGCAGACACACTGCAGGCACACTGCCCCCAAGGAGTCCACACCATGAGCACCGAAGAGCAGCAGAAGGCCCGAACCCCCAAGCGTATCCGCAAGGTGGTCAGCATCACCGTGCACCCCAAGGCCCTGGAGGCCCTGGACCAGCGCGCGGCCGATCTCGAGATCTCCCGATCCCGCATGATCGAACGGCTGGCCCTGGCCCACTGTCGGGACGACTGGAGCGGCCCCGAGGCGATCGACGTCCGGGTGAGCTACCACCCCGGGGAGGGGCTGCGCCTGCACAAGGCACGCAAGCGCCCGGCCGTGTAGGGTAGGGGGCGGAGGTCCCCATGCCGCAGATCACCTACGCCGGGGAGCGCTTCGAGGGTTACAACAAGCCCAAGCGCACGCCCAAGCACCCCACCAAGAGCCATGCCGTCCTGGTCAAGCAGGGAGACACGATCAAGTTGGTCCGGTTTGGCCAGCAAGGCGCCAAGGGCAGCCCCTACCGCAAGGGGGAGAGCGCGGCCAACCGTGAGCGGCGGCGGGCTTGGAAAAGGCGACACGCCGACAACATCGCCCGCGGCCCTCTGTTTCCGGCATACTGGGCCGACCGCGTCAAATGGTGAGGAGATGCCCCAATGACCAACCCAACGACCCCCCGATCTCTTGCTGCCCTGTTTCCGCTCTTGCACAAGCTCCCCGAGCCAGTGCAGGACGCGATCGCGGTGGCTCTCCTGGCCATGATTGTGATCCCTGGGTTGGCGTCTACGGCTCGGATCTCCGCTGACATATGGCAGGGCGACCGGGAGCCCCACGACTACCCCGGATCCCCTGTCAAGGCTGGGAAGTCTGCGGTTGACGACCTTGGGGACTGGGTGGGCCTGGGGGGTGACGACGACGACAGCGCGGAGGCTTCCGCGGAGTAGTGCGATCGCCTGGTGGCCCTGTGTGTTGACAGTGTGTGTACTGTCTGTCATTCTGTCGACACAGTGAGGGGCAACGGGTGCCCCCAGGAGAACCAGACCATGAGCATCGAAGACAACATCGCCCTCCTCCGCCTCGTCGACAGCTACAGCGTTCACAGCGCAGACCTCCCCACGATGGGCGAGCGCCTGGCCCTGGATCGCCTGGTCGCCCTCGGCGTGGCCTCCAGCACCTGGGCAGCCGGCGGCGGGTCCATGGGCCAGCTGTACTCCCGCGGTCCGCTTTTCTGGGATGCGGTCGACGCGCTGGACGAGGTGGCGGCATGAGCGCCGCAAACCAGGCCCTTAGGGAGGCCGCCGAGCAGGTCCCCGATCTCCTGTGCTTGATGGTGCTTGTCGGGGGCGCCGCCCAGATGGTGCTGCTGAGGCCTCCGCAGCTGGGCGCCATCCTGGCGCACTCGGACCGCTTGGGGCTGCCTCTGCCCTGGCAGCGGATCAACCTTCCGAGTGGCCCGGGGATCATGATCTACGGTGACGGCCTAGAGGCCCTCTGCACGGCCAACGAGGCGACATCATGAGCACAGAGGACAAGCAACCCACCCCGATCATCCCTCGGGAGACGGCGATCCACATGCTGCAGCGTGTCCAGCTGGCCGCGTCTGTGGTCGTGGCCGCGGCGCACTGGGCGGAGATGCCATCGAGCCGCAGAAGGCGTGGGCAGCTCCTGGACACGATTGATGCCCTCTCGGACCACGTGGGGCTGTCGTGAGCGGCTACAAGACCCTTCGGGAGGTCTTGGACAAGTACCAGCAAGATCGGGCGGACGCGGCCCTCCTGCGGCTTCTAGAGGCCCGGCGCAACGGCGCAAGCCCCGAGCGCCTGTACCTGCTCCGCAAGGCCTACGATCGGGCCTGGCTGGCTGCCTCGTACGTGCGGACGCCTGATCATGGGTGAGCGGGAGGACCTGGAGGAGGCCCAGGAGTTTGCCCAGGCGGTGGCCGTTGAGCTGCTCGGGGAGCCGATGACGCGCGCGGCCCTCTTCCGGGCCCTGGACGAGGTGCCCAAGGAGTCCCCACACCGGGAGCCGCTGACGGAGCTGGCGCGGTGTGCGGTGGTGCTGCGGTCGCTGCAGACGAGGATCCGAGACCTGGACGGGTGATTGTGTGTGTTGTTTTTTTCGCACAGTGTGTTGACACTCTAGGGAAGGGCTGCCATAGTCATCTCAACAACGGGGGGCACGGAGCCCGCCACGGAGAACCAGACAATGTCCAGCTACCTCGTCAGCCCCAACCACGTCCTCGCAATCGTCGCCAGCGTCAACCGCTGCTCCTATGACAACGCCCCGCTTCGTGAGCTGGCCCAGGCAGCGACCGAGCTGTACCGGGCGAACGCAGAGGCAAGCGAAGAGGATACCGCCAGCCTTCCCGCCTTTGACGAGGGCGACGTCTACGAGGCCCGCAAGCTCTCCCCCGTGGAGCTGCTGAAGGCGCTTCAGGGGTACCGCTACCAGCTCAACCAGAAGGCCGGCGAGGCACACCGGGACGGCCTGCGCTGCTCCGCCTATCGCTGGTGTAGTCAGGCCCAGGCCGCGGCGATTCGGGCGCTCCCTGGATACGAGGCCGCCGACTGGTCTATCCGATAGCGCGGGCGCCTCGCGTTGGGGCAGGGGGTGCGCTCCCTGCCCACGCGAGAGGCGAACGGATCGCCCTCAGAGGAGGAGAGCATGGAACAAAGACAGCACACGGCGCAGCTTGCGAAGAAGCGGCGCGCTAAGTGGTCAGACCGCTACACGGTGCAGGTAACTTGCAGCGCCTGCGGGCACGTGGAGCGCCTGGGGTTTGCGGGCTGGTCTGCCATCATCTGCCGGGGGTGCGGCTGCACGCTCCAGCGCGGCACGTACGAGGCCCAGCCATGAGCACGATCGACCGAGACCAGCTGCGCCGAATGGGCGTGATCATACCGCTCCAGGGCCGGGAATACTTGACGCACGATGGGCTTGTCCGCCTGGCGCACGACCACGGGATCGAGAGCATCGAGACCCGGATAGAGAGTTGGGATCCGGGAGAGCGCGCGGCAGTGGTCACAGCCACCGCACACGGGGCCCGGGGGACCTACACGGGAATCGGCGACGCCAACCCGTCCAACGTCGGGCGGGCCATCGCCTCGGCCTGCCTGCGGATGGCAGAGACGCGCGCCGTGAGCCGTGCCCTGCGGCTGTACACCGGCCTCGGGATGACCTGCACCTCCGAACTCCCAGGCAACGCCCCACAGCCCGCAGAGTCCCCGCCACCTGAGCCCACGCCCCTGGACATGCTCCGGCAGACCGTGAAGGGCCCGATGGGCGTGACCACCCTGTCGGCCCTGGACATGCTGGCCCGGTACCTGCGCCAGGTGCCGGACACCAACGAGCCCCACTGGGACACCTGGCAAGAGCTGGAGGACGATCCAGACGGCCCGGAGTGGGCCCTGGCCCGCATCGGGCGACTGACCACACAAGAGGGGATCCGACCTGTCGAGATCCTACAGGCTGCGCTTGATGCGCATGGAGGAGAGTGACATGCCAATACGACACGCGACGTTGACAGGGGTTCTGGCCCGCACACCCGAGGCCAAGCAGATCGGGGAGCGCTCGATCGTCTCCGGGCGCCTGGCGGTGTCCCAGGGGCGGGAGAAGCCCACGATCTGGCTGGACCTTACGGCCTGGAACCAGTGGCCCGCGGCCGACCTCCTGGCCTGCAGCAAGGGCACCCGGATCACCGTGTCCGGGCGGCTGACGCTGCGGACCTGGACAGCCAAGGACGGGACCGAGCGGGAGGGCCTGGGCCTGGACGTGGACGCCGTGGAGGCCCCGCGCGAGGAGAAGCCCCGATCCGAGTACGACGACGCCGGGCAGGTGTACCGCCAGCCCACGGAGGAGGACGATCTTCCCTTTTGATCGCATGTGATCGCCCTTGAGTTTGGCCTACCTGGGCCATTCTCGAGGGTGGCGCGATCGTGTGTGCGTACTTTCTTGGTCTGTGTGCTTGCACTCTTCGGAGAGTGTAGTACATTGGATTCATCGACGGGGCGCACGGAGCACCCCCCAGGAGCTAAGAACATGACCAACGCCAACGCCACCACCATCTCCCTTAAGTTCCACAAGCTCATGCGGACCGCTCGCCTGGTCGGCACCCTGAAGAACGGCCGGGGAATCTACGAGCTGTCCACGGGTGGCGGCACCTACCACGTCCGCCGCGCTGCCTTCCGTGAGTCCGCCAAGGGCTACACCCAGGCAAAGGGCCTCACGGATGCGGACTACTGCGGTGCAACCTACACCTGCCGCGACGCCTACGACCGCGCCGTGTCTCGTTACGAAGGCATCCTTCGGCGGGGGGTTGAGTACGGATATGCTGACTGGGTTGCGTCGGCCGAGGCAGTTATTGATGCCCTGAAGGCTAACCACACCGAGCCGGCAGCCCCCGCTGTTGAGGAGGCCCCCGCCGCCACATGGCCCGCGAAGTCTCGGTCTCTTGGCCAGGCTCCGGACGGGCTCGGGGAGTTCATCGAGTTTGATTTCGACCCTCGATAGGCTCCAGGCCCTGGCCGCCCGCACTTGGCACGGGGCCCCTACGGGGGCCCTTTGTCGTTCTGGGGTGTGTGCGCACGCTGTGTTGACACCTGCCCCCTGTGTGTGCCTATACTGTCACCAGACGAAGCGAGCACCAAAGCCCGCCACGAGGAGAAGACCATGGACACCAACACACCCACCACCCGCGCACCCTGGAGCCTGGCCCGCCTGGATGGACACGACTGCTTTGACCACGCGGCCCCTGGAGCCCTGGAGCGCGTCCGCTTCGAGTGCAGCCGATGCCACACCACCTGGAGCCGCCACCGCAACCCGGGGATCTGGGTCGCCCAGAACATGGAGTGCAGCTGTGGAGCCCGCGCGCACTCCGACGACACCTCGATCGAGTGGTATTCAGACACCGAGTGTGGCCGCTGCCACGCCCAGCGCACCGAGGGGGCAGCATGAGCCGGCTAGACAACGCACTCCGCAACCTGGGCCGCGCGCACCTGATGGAGGACGCCACCCTCCGCGCTCGGGCCATGCACCAGATCCTCTCACTGGCCGCCCTGGGCAGCGACACCGCCGACAAGGGCACAGCCGGATCGGGCCTGTTCCGACCCCTGCCCCCGAGTCAGCGGCCGCCCCTGTCCTACGGGGACCACGACGACGTGCAGGACGTCCACCGGTGGGGGCGCAGCGCCCGCGGCTCTATCAACGGAGAGGGGGCACAGCTGTACTTTGGCAAGGGGTACCGGTCGATCGTCCGGGAGCTGGCCGACAAGGGCCGCGTCTGCTGGAGGCCCGCAGAGGGGCCAGGGGGACGGGCTGCCCTGTGGCTCACCGACGAGGAGGCCGCCGTGGTCCGTGCCGAGCACGACGCCCGTCACAAGGTGACAGCATGAGCGCCCCGGACCTGGCGCGGCTGGTCAAGGACCGGATGTCCACCCCCAGGGACTGGCCCGAGGTCGTGGACACCGGACCGATCGGACGGGCGGCCCTGCGGCAAATGTACGACACCGAGCGCGGCGCCCCACGGTGGCGCCTGTCGGGCCTCGGCAAGTGCGCCCGGGCCCTGGCCTATATCAAGTCGGGCACGCCTCCCAACGGCCGCCAAATCGACGCGCGGGCCCGGCTGACGTTCTCCCTTGGGGACATGGTCGAGGCGATCCTGGTCCACGCTCTGGGGGAGGCCCTGGAGGGCGATCCGACCTGGGGGCTCCTGAACGTCGGAGAAGACCAGGCGGAGGTGTTCCTGGAGGTCCCCGGCCACGAGCCGATCAAGGGCCACCCAGACGGGATCATCACTCGAGACGGGGAGCCCTGGGCGGTGCTTGAGATCAAGTCGATCGCCTCCTTCGGCTTCCAGCGGGCAAGCCGTGAGCTGGCGGAGGGCCGGTGCCCCTGGGACCCCTCGGAGAGCTACTGGTACCAGGCCCAGGCATACGCGGCCGCGCTCGACCTGGACCGGGTGGGCGTGCTCATGCTGTGCAAGGACTCGGGGGCGGTCTTGTCCTTCTGGGTCCACCGCGACCCGGGCTTCCTGGAGGCCCTGCGGGCTCACCTGGACATGGCCAGCCAGCCACCGGAGGACGTGCCGCGGGTGCTTCCCGATGGCCAGGAGCTGAAGCCTAGAGACGACAGGCACAAGACCCGAGGCACGCCCAACCGCCGCCACTCCGAACTGCCGTGGCAATGCCGTTTCTGTGCTCACCACGGCGCGGGGTGCTGGCCCAATCTGGTGAAGACGATCGGGCGTGACTACCGAGGGGCGCCGTCGCTGCAGCTGTTCGCCGACCGGCCCGATCTGGTGTCACTGTGAACGTCCCGATCGAGCTGTTGCGAGTGTGGCGGGCTGTCATCCCTGGACAGCCCGCCGCACAGGCCCGGCCACGGTTTGCCAACGGCCGCGCGTATCGTGCCGGGCGCTCGGTGCAGTGGGAGACCGCCGCCTCCCACCTGATGGCGGAGAAGTGGCGCCAGGAGCACCCGCCAGGGGTCAAGGCCACCGGCCCCCTGGTGATGGACGTAACGGCCGTGTTTCGGCGCCCCAAGCGGATGATCTGGAAGCGCCGACCGATGCCCAGGGAACCGCACGACCGCCGCCCTGATCTAGATAACGTCATCAAGGCCTGCGCCGATGCGATCCAAGCCTCGGGCGTCATCGACGACGACGGGGCGATCTGCGCCATCCAGGCGCGCAAGTGTTACGCTGCCGGCGACGAGTCCGCGCACGTGTCGATCGTGCTGAGATGGGCCGCACCGGAGGGCGAGGTATGACACAGGGAGCGCAGTGGCTGGAGAGACGGGCAGAGGCTGAGGTACGAGCGGCCCAGCTGGTGGAGAGGCACCAGGGCCCGGTCATGACGATGATCGCCCAGGCGATCCGAGACCTGGCACCCGAGACGGCGGACATGAGCCAGATCGAGGCCGACCTCCGGATCGCCGGTCTGGTGGCCGAGCGCCTGGACAACGCGATCCACCTGCCCAACGAGCTGGCCGAGGCCCTGGATCGCCCCCTGATCTGGCTGGTCACTCTGGCCGGTCTCGGGGTTTGGCGGTCCCTGCAGCGGAAGGAGCGCAACCGAGCCCGGCGTATGGCGCGACTTGAGGTGCTTCTAGCCGATCATGGACCCGAGCTGTCCAAGAGACGCCGACGGACCGCAGAGCGGCGCCTACGGCGCCTGAAGGCACACAACGAGGGCGGGGCCGCGTCGTGAGGTTCGCGATCGTCGTCGGCCACCGTCGGGACCGCCAGGGAGCCCGCGCCCTGTCGGGTGTCCACGAGTGGGCCTGGAACGTGCCCCTAGCTGGTCGCCTGTGTGGAGAGCTGGAGGCCAACGGACACCGGGCGGATCTGCTGTTCCGGCCCAACGTCTCAAGCGGCGCGATGGGCCAGCTCGTGGAGCGTATCAACGCGGGCGGCTATGACGCGGTCGTGTCCCTGCATTTTAACGCGGGCGGAGGGGGCGCGGGGGGCTTCCTCCAGCTGCACCACCCGAGCAGCACCCGAGGGGAGGCCCTGGCCCAGGTCTGCCGCGGCGCCCACGGGCGAGCCTTCCCAGGGCTCCGGGATCGGGGCTTGTGGGCTACCACGGTCAACGGCTCGGGGACGGAGCTGTGGATCCTTACCAGGACGCGGCCCCCGGCTGTGATCGTTGAGTCCCACTTCGGCGACAGCGAGGATCACAGCTACGCCACCGCCAGGCGGGACCAGCTGGCGATCCAGCTGGGGATCGGCCTGTCTGAGCTGGCCGAGCGTGCGGACTCTGGCGCACAATGGTAGGAGGGGGCGACCTGCCACGGGTGACGCAATGACCGACATCGAGATCGAGAAGCTAGCCGACACCCTGATCCAGCGCTCCACCGAGCGCGCCCGCGTGCGCTGGAACGACCCGCAGGCCCTGGGGGCCATGGTCGGGGTTGCCGTGGTCCTGGTGTCCGCCGTCAGCGGCTACGCCTCCACCCAGGAGCGCCTAGAGGCAACCGTCACGATGGTGGAGGAGGTCCGGGACGACGTGCGGGCCATGCGCGGTGAGGTCTCGGGGATCGATGCCCTGGAGGTCCGGATCCAGCACTTGGAGCGCAACCCCTAGCCCAGAACGACGAGAGGCCCCGGAGGGCCTCGCGTGCGGTGGGTAGAGTGAGAGGCTAGCCCCAGCCACTCTCCGCGCGCTGCGTCATGCGATCTTCATAGGCGAACTCTTCATAGGAGCTGCCGCCCTCTTCGTGGCAGCCATCCTCCTCAATCGTGGCGTCTCCCTTGGCGCAGACGGAAGCCCAGCCAATGGGGGAGAATGACAAGTCGAACTCCTCTCGAATGTAGCTGCCCACCTCCGAGAGATACGACGCCAGCTCATCGGGGGAGACTAGCCCATAGCGCTGGCACCCCCACAGCTCCTCAGAGATCTCGTCCAAGCACTCTTCGTAGGAGCGAAGGCAGGTAGAGATCTGATCGCTGTGGCTGCCTGAGTCCATCTCGCGCTTGAGCACCTCAAGCACAGCGTCCACGCTGTCCTCAAAAGTCTTCAGGGTAGTCTGGCTGCAGGCGTTGTCCATCATCTCCTTGAGGAGAGGGAAGAGGTCAATCTGGGTGGTGCTTGCGTTGTTCATGGTCTCGACTCCGTGGGGTGCGTCCGTCGCCCCCGTTTGTGGAACCACTATGCGCTCCCTCCCTGGTGGTGTCAATACACTTTCCCAAGAAAAGCACACAGACGATCCAGAACGACAAAGGGAGCCCCGGAAGGCCCCCTTGCGCTTGCTTGCGTGTTCTCTACTCCGGATACCAACTGCAGATCCGCTCCGCAAAATTCTCCGCCGCCTCCCACCAGTCGGCAGTGTCCGTGTGGTTCGGGATCGGGCGCCTGAACTCCTCATAGTACATTTGGGCCACGTCGAATATGTCGATCATCGGGCTTGTGGGGGTGACGTCCTGGGTTTTGGCGAATTCTCGAAAGGTCATGGCGTCGTCTCCGTGGGGTGCGTCTGTCGCCCCCGTTGATGACCTGACCATAGCAACCCCTCCGGTGGTGTCAATACACTTCGCAGAGAAAACCACACACGCGATCCAGAACGACGAAAGGCCCCGGAGGGCCTCGCGTGCGGTGCGGGCGGTGGGGCGCTAGCTGGTCCAGTTCCAGCGGCCCAGGACCCGAGGCCCTGGCGCGTCGAGCCATGCGAAGACGTTGTCTGAGTCGGTGTCGCAGCAAGTAGGGCCTACGTGCTGCGGTCGCGCTGCCCGCTCCTGGCGTGCCTCGCTGAGCGACTCCAACTCAGCATCCAGGCGCCCCAGTATCATGCCGAGCGCCGGCAGCCCCTGAACCTGGGCGACATCCAGGGACAGAAGCTGCTCGGCAAGGAACTCTGCCAGGCTGAAAGAGTCGGAGATCTCCCCCTTGGCCCGAAGAGACCAGCGAGAGTCGAGCCAGGAGAGCAATGCGTTGTCAAGCTCGGGCGGTATGTGGGCGGCGGTGTTGGCGGCTGCGTTGCTCATGGTCTTTATCTCCGTGGGTGCGTCCGTCGCCCCCGTTTGTGCAACCACTATGCGCTCTCCCTGTCTGTGTGTCAATACACTTTGCCAAGAAAAACACACAGGCGATCCCCAGAACGACGAAAGGCCCCGTAGGGCCTCGCGTGCGGTAGGTAAATCTAGCGAGCCAGCCAATTGAGGCGCGCCTCAAGCCGCGCATATTCTGAGGGGAGGTGACTTACACACCAAAACTCAACGCCCTGCATCCAGGCTGCGCGAAGCACCCTGCACCCGCCAAAACTAGGGGCCTTCGATGCATACCACCGCACCGTACCCTCTCCGTCTCGGCTGTCGCAAAACTTGAAGCCCTGAAGGGCTGCGGCATTGATGTCGTCTCGGGTGCGCTTGTTCATGGTGTCGACTCCGTGGGGTGCGTCCGTCGCCCCCGTTTGTGAGACCACTATGCCCCCTCTCCTTGTGTGTGTCAATACACTCTGCCAAGAAAAGCACACACCGCGATCGCTGACCCCCGGCCGGGGAGGGGGAGAGGGGGGGCCCGACCGGGGGGGGCACCGTGAGGCGCCCTATCAGCTACGCCGAGTCCTGGACCCTCAGCGCCACCAGGAGCCGGCCCCCTGGAGAGTGCCGCACGCCCTGGATCACCGCGATCCGATTGGTCCAACCAATCTCGGAGTCCGTGATCGTGATCTGGTCCCCCAGACGCAGCCACCCCCAGGCCTGGTCCAGCTCGTAGGAGACCGACCACGAGGGCAGCCCGTACAGCTGCGCACGCCACCCGACCACCGCCCCCGCCGTGGCCGCGCTGTAGATGGCGTCAGAGGTCTGGGCCTCAGCCACCCCCACCCCGTACCGCGCGCGGCCCGCCTGGAGCGCCCGGTGGACCCCTCCGCCGTTGGCCTGGTCCTCCGACCTGGACACCGCCGCCACCCGCTCGGCATAGAGGTTGTGATCGGCGTCGTAGGCATACCGGAGCGCGGACTCCGTGAGCAGCCGGGTCCGGTCCTCCGACTGCACGCGCCCCACGCGGTACACGCCCTCCCGCCCACGTACGAGGGACGCGATCGGGTCCTCGCCCAGGGGCCACACATGCAGCCCGAGCCCGCGGGCCGTGCCATGTACCGACACGGGGAGCAGGGGCAGGATCTGCGCCGCCAGCCAATCCCAGGGCCGGAGGTGCTGCGCCGGGTCGCACACGATGGAGGTATCGATCTGGTAGCCCTCCAGGAGCCGGGCCGCCACGTCCACCGAGACCAGATCCCACGGGGCCGTTGACTGGCGCACCGCCCACCGGATGACCTGGCCAGCTGTCCGGACCGCCGTCCCGCCCTCCTGGACCAGGCCGGGGCCCTCTGTCCAGCTGGTCCGGTAGACGTCTTTGGAGTGGTAGGTGATTCCCGCGAAGTGGTTGTTGACGTCTGCCACCGCCACCAGGCGCCCGCGGCCGTCTGACACATGATCGATCGGCCCGACCTCGTCCGATCCGTTTTGGTGCAGCGTGACCTGTGACGCGGCCACGGCATGGCCTGCGATTAGGATATATTTATTTGATGAATCGACCGCGAACCCGGGGACAGCCTGGACGGACTGAGAGCCGGAGATCGCCCCCGGCTGCCCGATTACGATCGGATACATTTCCCCGTCGGTCTTCTCGGCCGCTCCTGGCCAGGTGTCCGAGTCCACCCGCGCCGTCTCCGGGCACAGCTCGCCCGAGTCATCCCAGGGGTTGGCGTCGATCGCCAGCTCCACCGGTGAGCCCTTGGGCCCATAGCTGTAGTCCCGCACACGTCCCGAGAAATACAGGAGCGAGCGCCCGCCCCGAATATATCGATACACGCGCGCGGTGCATTGGTGGAGGTCCTGGCGGTCCGCAATGAGCGCCGGCACGTCCAGCCAGTGGGGCCGGATCGTGAGCGTGAGAGACCGAGACGCGGGGGACAGGCTGAAGAGGTCCAAAGACTCCTCCCAGGCGAAGTCCTCTACCCCTGGTCGCCACGTCACGGGCTGCCCCGTCTCGGGGTCGTTGGCCGTCACCTGCTGCGGTGCCAGGTAGACCACACGCGCGGCCCACTCCAGGCGCACCAGCCACACCAGATCCGCCCCGAGCAGCTCCCGCCGCTCCCACCATCGGCGGTCCATTAGGGGGCCTCCCAGCCGCCTGGAATCTCGGAGATGACGACACGGGAGGAGCGCTGCACCTCGTCCCGTCCCTCGTAGCCCTGGACGGGCTCCACGCCCGGATCGGACGTCACCCGGCCGTACACGATCAGCTGCCGATCCGTCAGGACGTGATCACCGCTGCCCCGGTCGATGCGCCCGAGGTACACCACCGGCCGCGCCACGCCCCCCAGGCGTTGAGAGACCAGGGACTCCAGAGCCATGATGACTTCCCCGCGATTGGCCACGGGCTTCCCGGCGTCGGTTCCCGTCACATAATCCGGCTTGACGTTGTAGCGGTAGAGGCGGCGGGTCTCCATGCCTTCATCCCAGGAAAAAGATACCTCACGAGACGGCAGCCCGACCCGGCGCCCATACGTCACACCGCTCGAGTCTTGTGACAATTCCCCCAGCTGTCTTGTGGTGATTGTGCGACCGAAAGACGGCGACTGACCGAATACAAACACGTCCCCGATCAAGAGCTGCCCCAGCTCCTGGAAGCCGTCGACAGTGTCCCCGCCCATGATCCGGAGCCGTAGGTGGGTGGCCTCGTTGGTGAAGTCATGCGACACCACCACGCCGGAGCGCGCCCAGATTTCGCAGGTGCCCGACGTGGGCTCTGTGCCGTCTATGCCTTCCAGCTCGAAGATCGGATGCCGGCTTGTGGCGTCGGTCCAGCTGCCGCCGCTGTTGCCCTTGATCTTGCGTAGCACGGTAGACCCACCGATCAGCTTTAATGTGCCCCCGCGGAACTCGTCCGGCCATATGTAGCGCTCCGCCGCCTGGGCGGTTCCTGTGTCGACGGTGACGGCCGTTCCCTGGCGGGTGAATGTCAGCCCCTCCAGGCCCTCGGCCAGGTCCAGGGTGCAGATTGTGTTGTAGCTGCTCCCGTTGTTGTCCGAGTAGGCCAACTCTGCCTCTTTAAAGTTACACCGGAGGAGGCACATCCCGATCGTAGCGTTGCGAAGCCGGGCCTCCTGGGTGCTAAGGGTCCAGACCAGATCCTGGTCTGCGCTGTCGTCCCGGCTGCGGTACGTCACAGCGGGCCCCGGGTTGACCTCCTGATGCGCCGCCTCCACCGGGTAGAGGTGGTCTGCCCCGACCGTCCATTGCTGGCCCTGGAGGGCGGGCCCATCGGTGGCGCTCAGCTCGATCCCCTTGCGGACGTACTGCGGGATCGGGCTGTAGTCCAGCGGCCGCACGTCGTCCGGGTTGGAGTAGCCCGCGGCCGGTGTGTCACTGCTCAACCTGGTTGAGACGTCAGGCCACCCGCACCACCCCACATGCGACCAGGTGCTTTCTTGGGTGCTGCTGTCCAGCTTGCCCCACTTGATCAGGGTGTCCGCTCCTGGACTGGTCCCGCTCTGGTCGCCAAGGGTTCCGGCTGGGCCGTCTGCCCACTGCCGACGATGGGAGGGCGAGGCGTACCAGGTGCGGACGCTGCCGGCGCTGTCGACTGCGATCCGGATCATCGTGATCGCCGTCATATCGTGCGCGACGGTGTCCCCGACCTGGGATCCGTCTTTTGTATCAGTAAGGGACCACCCCCCGGTGCCTGCCTTGATCGATGCGCCATAGACAAAGGTCGCATCGCTGGCCCCGCTGTTGTCGCTTAGCTGTACCGTGATCCCCGTGTCCTCGTCCGTGAGGGTCGACACCTTCAGGGATATTTCTGCGACGAGTCCTTGATAGTCTGAATTTGTATCACTGTGGGTGTAGTTCAGAACACCCGAACCGGTTAGCTCTAGAAGGCCCCCGGAGAGGGCGTCGGAGGCCGCGCCGCCCCTGGACCACCCGACGTCCGCGGGCAGTGCCGTGGGCAGGTATAGCGCGCCCTGAAGCTGGCTGCTGCTGATGTCTGTCACCTTGGAATATGTGACGTGAGAATCAGCGGAGAAATACGAGGCCCCCAGGATGTTCCGGCCCCTGGGCATGGTCTGCGTGGACGGTCCGCCCAGGTAGACCGCACGGGTGGCGGTCTCGTCCTCGTCCGTCGTCACGACGAACAGGCGCCCCCCCATGTCGACCGCGCCGTAGTGTGTCAGATAATCCGACGAGGAATCCCGCAAGCTGACGTTCTGACCGTGCCACAAAACCCAGGACCGGCCACCGTCGGAGGACCGGCGCAGAAGTTCCGAAGTGTGGTCCCCCACGCCTGCCGAGCTAGAGAGCAGGGCATACACGTCCCCATCCTCTCCAAGCCAGACAGAGGCCGCCGGGCCGTGGTCATATTCTGGTACGTCTGGGGTCAGGTCCGTGCTCTTGATCTCACGCTGTAGGCCGTTGGCGATCGGGGTCGATACGGTGGGCAATGCGACCGACACCCAGGCATCTACGTTGGATGCGTCCGTGTGACGTGTCACGAACACGATCGAGCCGTTGGGGAGTGCGACACAGTCGTGCGTGTCCGTGTCTCCGTCTCCGTCATTGATCGCCAGTTCGGATCCGGTGTCGGATGTCACGAGAAGGTACGGGCCGGCCGGAGTCGTGGCCGCGTACGTCCGGACATTCTGAGAGCTGGATCCAGTCGTGCCGAGCGCCAGGAACGCGCCCGCGTCAGTGACCGCCGCACGGATCCGGAGGTCCCCGGTGCTCTCCACGTTGTCGTCTACCACCCGCTGAGCGTAGACGGCCCAGGAGTCCCCCTGATCTTCCGACACAAGAATGTCCACGTTTCGACGGTTGGAGACCGTCCGGTCAGACTGCAGGAAAAGGAACAGCCGGCCGTCTGGTGCTACACACAGGCCAGGACTCGAGCCTACCCCGAACGTGTACCCGGAGACGGAGACCACCGTGGTCTGTGTCCAGGTGTCCCCGTCAGCCTCGAAGATCATCCGGTGGAGCCCGTTGCTCAGTGTCTTGGGCCGAGAGATGGCCACCACGCGCCCGCCCTCCAGGCGCTCGACAGCGACCCCACCGCGGGGGACGTAGGACGTGCTCAACACCTCGTGACCCGTGACCAGGCCCAGGTGGTCCGCCCCGTACCAGGACGAGTCTCCATCATCCCGCCAGACGTATCCGCCACCGTTGCGGGCTGGGATCCCGCTGGTCTGGGTCTGGACGTTGATCGTGTGCTCGTCGTCGTTGGTACCTGTCGCACGAAGTGATAGGTCCGTGTCCCCGCTTGCTACAGGTTGCCCGACGATGGGCGACCCCTCGGTGTAGCTGGACAGCGAGGCCGAGAGGTTGGCAAAGGTCACGCGCTCGTCAGGCACCAGGAGCCCGGAGAACTGAGGGTATTTTGTGTAGCGCTCGCCCATGGTCTAGCCCATCCCTGTGGGCCGGTGGCTGCCCGGCCGTGGTTGCCCTCTGAGGATCTGAGACTGCAGCGACCCACGGCCCGAGCGTCCCAGGTCGTACGCCTGGACGTCCAGGACCCGGGTCCGGATCTTCTGCTCGACCACGATAGTCGTGGGCGCGGCGCCCTGGCCCTGGTTGAGGGCTCGCACGCCCTCCTCCCCACCGACTGCCCGGACCGCGGACGGGGACAGCACGGCCTCTCCTTCTCGGGCTCGGATCATCATCTCGTCGCGGAGCAATCCGCCCGCGTGGAACGCCGGCGCAGGCTCGGAGGCGATAGCCGCGATCTGAGCAGCCCCGAGCGCTCCCGCGGCAATCGCTGCGGGGATTGTGACCGGTGGCCCTGGAGGCTGTGCCAGAGCGGCCGCAACAGCTGCAGCGGTGGAGATCGTCGCCTGGGCGAACGCCAGGCTTTTTGACCTCTCGAATGCTTCGAGGGCTGCCCGTTGGGCTGCGCGCTCGGATTCGATCGAGGCGTCCAGCTCGGCCCGCAGGCGCTCCCGGGTGCGCTCGGTGGTGGCCTGGGCCAGCTGCTCCCGGATGCGCTGGACGCGGTCGCTCGCCGTCCGCTCCTCCTCGATGCGCTCGGCCATGGCGTCCCGCTCCGCCTGGCTGATTCTGTCGACCACTGACAGGGCGGCACCGAGGATTTCCTGGTACGCCTCTCGCTGCCTGGTCACCATCTCCGCCAGGGTCTGATCTCGCTTGTCGGCGGCCTCTCGCTGGGCGTCTGCCGCGGCCACGATTGCGGCGGCCTCTTCCTCGCTTTTCTGGGTCAGATCTTCGGTCTTTTCTGTGAGGTCGATCTTCAGCTTGATCGTCTCTTTTAGTGCCTCATTCAGATCGGCCGCTGCGGCGGTCTCCTCGGTGGTGGCCTCGGCCATCTCCTGGGCTGCCTCGGTAGCCTCCTCGGTGGCGTCCGCCATCTCCCGGAACTCTCCGCGCGCCTCGTGCAGCCTGCGAGTCAGATCGGCCACTCGCTCGGCCATCCCGATCAGGGCCTCCTGGTTTCGCTCGGCCTCCTCCTCCAGGCCTGGCGTACTGGACAGAACCCGCTGCGCCTCTGAGTAGCCGCGAAGATGACTCTCAGCCTCTGCCAGCTCTTGCGACAGTTCCTCAATTGCTGCGACTTGTCGACCTTGCTCTGTGACCACCTGAGGGATCAGTCCCTGTAGCCTGCGGTACGCGTGGATCGAGTCGTTGATCTGCTCAATAAATGTGGTCATCGGGCCCACGAGGGGCTCTAGCGCGTCCGCCATGAGGCGGCCCAGGGAGGCCTTCAGCAGCGTCACCTGGTCGGTCAGGGCCTCCGATTCCGCCGCGGCCTCGTTGGAGACGATGCCCGCCCGCTCGATGGCTCCCGCCGCCGCTCGGATTCCCTCGCCCCCACCCTCGAAAGCGGCCAGCAGCTGGACACCAGACCGGCCCAGGAGGTCTTGCGCCGTCAGCGTCCGGAGAGATTGTGTCTCCACGTCTCCCAGGCGGTCCGCTATGAGGGCGAAACGCTCCACCAGGGGCAAGCGCTCCAGCTCCTGGGCAGACAGCCCCAGCCGCTCCAGTGCCTCCGCCGCCGGGCCTCCCCTTGTCGCGGCCTCTCCTAGCCTGCGGTTGAGGTCTCGGATCGCCTGCTCTGCTTGGCCGGCGCTCACGCCTCCGAGGCCCAGGGCTCCCGTCACCACCTGCAGCTCCTCCGCGGTGGTTCCCAGGACGGCGGCCATCTTGGCGATCTGGTCGTTGCTGGCTGCCATCTGGACCACGGCGGCGCCCACTGCAGCCACCGCCGCAGCTGCCGCAGCTGCAGCCGTCCCAACGGCTCCCAGGGCGCCCCTCAGCCCCGCCATCGATACGGAGGCCTTGCGGGCCGATTGCTGGCCCTCCTCGCCCATCTCCTGGAGGTCGTCCCCGGCCTCCTCCGCGGTGTCTCCGATCTGCTTCAGCGCAGCGACCGCGCCGTCGCTGTCTACGACTACCTCGAACTCGATCCGGCGGGCCATGCTCTCCCCCTTAGCTGGACCACCAGGCGGCGGCCTCGGGCGTGGCTGCCCCCCTGGCCAGCCTGGAGCGGGCGGTGGGGCTCGTCTGCTTCTGGGGGCGTGTCATCATCCACGCCTCCAGGATGTCCGAGAGTGTAGCAGACCGGGTAGACATGAGACGTAGATCGGCAGGGCGCACGCTACGAGACGCCAGCCCCCGGCGCTCGTGCGCGTGGAGAATCTGCCAGTAGGCCAGGAGGCGGAGACGGTCGGCGCGCGAATTGTCCCAGAATCTCGGAGCAAACCCACGGCCACCCAAGATCCCAATCTCGATGTCTAGCGCCCGCCAGCTCTGCCAGCCTTTGTCACAGTAAAATCCACCAGGGCCCCCACCTCCTCAGGGGTGGGCATGGCCTCTTGGGCGGCGCGCATGAGAGCGGAGCCCGTGCCCAGGAGCTGGATCAAGGTCCAGCCCTCGGCGAACAGCTCAGCTGATACGCGCTCCCCATACACCGCCGGATCGTCGTCGTGCTCGGCCTCCAGGTCGAAGTTTGGATGAGCCCAGAACCACCCGACGGCGGCAGACGAGATCGCGGCCTGTTCGTGCGACGAGCCCCCGGCCCGTGCGGCTGCCTCGCAATGTCGCAAGAGCCGCACCGGGTCCACCAGTCGGAACCGGTGGAGCCCCAGGCCTGGGATGTCGATTTCAAGCGCCGCGTGCTCGGGCACCTGGCGCTGTGTTGCCCTCTCCCTCATGCTCCCCCCAGAGCTAGGAAATCATGATCGGCGTCGGGTCTCCCAGGCCGCCATCTGTGCAGGTGAGCGAGATCGTGATCGTGTCCGGGTCGCCCTCGCTGATGCTCATCGAGCCGAAGCAAAGATTGGCCACCATGACGTGAGAATCCCCAGAGGTGTCTCCGGGGTTGATGATCTCGAACTTGACCGAAACGCCGTTGATCATAGCGTCGCCGCCAGCCGAGGAAGCGTAGGTGCTTTCCCAATTGCTGGAGACATAATCCCCATATCCAGACATAGCCCACGGGTCCCGGGTGAGCCACAGGGCGATGTCGTTGAGGGTCTCTACACCGGTGTCCGTGAGGTCCCGCAGGTAGGCCGAGAACTGGATCGTCGTCGGCTCCTCGTCTCCGGCGATGACTCCGGCCAGGTCCTGGCGGTCTCGAATCAGGACCTTCTGCCGACCTGTCACAGCGATCTGAAGGTTCCCCTCCTCGAACTTGACCTCGTAGGACTCCGCCCCAGCCTCCAGGGCGCCGGAGGACGTGTTAAATGCGCCTTCCTTGAGAGCGGCGAGGGTGATCTTCCCCATAAGTCGCGACTTCACGACGAGAGATTCGGCCATTTTTTTCTACCTCCCGCGGAGCCTGAGACGCTGCCGCTCTAGTGATTCCCGCTCGCGTAGTCTGCTTGGGCGGTCCTGATACGCTTCAACAGTAGCAGCAAAGAGACTTGTCCGCAGCAATCGCCGCGCCTGCCGTGCCAGTCTGTCGGCCAGGTTCTGCTGCCTCTGGATCTGTATATCAAGTGACGCGACGTTGTCGCGCTGGACGATCTCGTTCAGCCGACCGAGTGCACCATTGATCAGCTGCTCCGACTCGGCCTCAACAAGCACCCAGCTCTCTAGCGTGCTGCCGCTGGCGTGGACAAATTCGGCATACTCGACCGGGTTACGTATCACCCACAGCGGCGGCTCCCACTGCAGGGACCACGACTGCTGGGAGCGGCCGGTGTCCACTGGCCAGGTATCGATCAGGTACTCCCGCAGCTCGGCGGTCAGGTCGTCCATCACGGCTTCGACCTCGTCCCGGGCGCCGGGGCTCAGCGCATCCGCAGAACCAGCGATCCGGCTGTAGACGTCGATCGATATGTCGACGGCTCCCGAGATCAGACGCCGGGCCACTACCGGCCCTCGATCTCGTCACCGATGATCCGGGTGATGGCCTCCGCAGCCGCGTCGAACTCCGTCACCCAGTGCCCCCAGGCGTCCCGCACGGCGTCGCCCTTCTCTCCGCCTCGCAGGTGGATCCACTGGGCGTATTCCCGGCCCGTGTTGGGGTCTCTCGCGCGATTGGTGGCGACGACCCTCCCGGCACCCTGCTTGACCTCCCAGGACGCCAGAGAGCGGCCAGAGCGGCGCCCCTTGGGATCGTCAGGCTCGGTGTACCACTTGCGGCCGGACTTGCTCCGCCTGGTCGTGCCGATGGGCCACCGGTCTCCCTCGCCTGGAGCCGTGCCATCCCCCCGCAGGTCCTCCTGCCACCGCACCGTGGCCTCCGCCAGCTCACGCGCCACAGCTCGATCGATCGCTAGGTCCATGTCCCGCAGGTCCCGAAGGAGGTCCTGGAGCCCCTCGACCCGTACCACCGCCGCCACGGCTACAGCTCCAGATCGGCGGCGATGTCGAAGTCGATCTCAGTGATCAACCACTCCCGGGTTGGGGTCGGAATGCTACGGGTGGCCAAGTAGTAGATCGTGAGGTCGTCCACGGTGGACGTGGTGTCTCCGCAGACCGCTTGGACGATGTCGTCCCGGTAGTCCGCGGCCTCTCGGATGGCGTCCCGGGCCGGGGTGAATCCCCCGATGATCTGGGTCCCCACTCGAACCGTGATCCGGTAGTTGAGGCGGGCCGACCGGTCCCCCCTGTCTCGGTACTGCCTGGAGTTGGTATCGGACCACGTGACCGAAAAGCCCCGGGCAAGCTGCGTCCGTGGCTCGTCGCGTGGGTCTAGCAGCTCGGGCAGCTCTACAAGCTCCGTCACATTCCCCACCAGGGTTGCGACATTGTCCAGGAGCTGGCGGGTGGTCAGGCTGGCCACGTCGGATCCCAGGTCGAGAGGCCAGGCCCGCCGATAAATACGACACCGGCCGCGCTCTCGATCTCGTTCGCTCCTGGTAGCCCTGTCTCGTCGCTGTCGTAGCGGATCGAAAGCGTCCCGAACGTCTGCTCGAACATCCGGTAGTAGTCCTCCGACAGCTCACCGAACCGGCCGTTTCCGGCGCTCGTGGCGAAGTCACGGAAAACCAGGGAGAGCGACAGGTACAGGTGCGAGGACCGCAGGGCAGACGACGACAGAACCAGCCAGGGCCGGCGCCCCATCTGCAAGAGCTGCGTCTGTAGCTGCGTCCAGGCCTCGTCGATGTAGCTCTGAAGGTTGCCACCCGTGCGGGACTTCCACCGGCTGAGGTCCCCGTGCATGGCCTCCAGGTCGGTATCAGAAATCACCGGATACAGCCGGAGCCGCACCAGGTGGGCTTCCCGGGTGAACGTGTAGGTCTGCCCGTCGGACATAACCAGGGACCACCGGATCTGCCACAGGTCCGAGAGGTTTTTTGACTCGGGAAGGGTGGCCGCCGTCACCGTGTAGGTAGCCTTGGAGCTGGCCACCGTGACCGCTGCACCGTCCACGACCTTGTCGCCTGCCTCGTCGTAGATCGTGACCGTGCCAGACGTGGGCGCAGAGATGGCCCCGTCTCGGTAGATCGCGGCCTCGATCTCGTTGTCCTGGTTTCGTACCAGAAACTCAGGCAGAGGGAACCGCGGGGCGTAGTCGGTGAACGGCATCTACTGCGCCGCCTCCCAGGCTGCGATCGCGTCCTGGAGCTGGCGCCAGTAGGCCGCGCGCTCGGTGTTATTCGTAACGCTCTCGGACTCCTCCTGGGAGATCTCCAGCTGGATCACATAAGTAGGGGCCAGGTCTGACGGGCTTGGGCCTCGCTCCTGCTTGGCGATGTCTAGAACGTTCATGGTGCGCCGTACCTTTCAATGACCAGGCGTTCAATCGACGCATCGATCCCGTCGTACGACTGCACATAGAGGCGAAGATATCCGTCGCCGCCGAAGGTATAGTCGTTGCTCGTCTCGAACCGTGAGCCCTGCAGCCTTAGCCGGGCCCGTTGAGTTAGCTCGCCAATGTCGGTGAATGCGCTCGTACCAGTGTCGCCACGCATCCAGACGTCCGCGTCTACCCCGTGCAGCTCCATCCGAGCCACGGACGGCACCGTGCTCGTCCCAAGGTTTCCCCAAGTGGCAGACGGCCCCCCTGAATAACTAGCCGGCGGCGGTCCCAGAGATAGGCCATTCAAAGCCATATTGTCGCTGTAGTGGGTGTCGCCTTTGTACTTTTTGAGGCTCGCCAGGATGCCATTTGTCGCGCCCGACAGTGCGTCCTCGTACGTCAGCCAGCAAGCAGCGGGGCCGCTGGTATGGCCGACCATGCTGGTCGTTTTGTACCTTACCCAGAACCTCCACTGATCATAGCCAGCAAAGTCCCCGTAATCGCTTAAGTCAATGGACACGATCCCGGTCTTGACGCTGCCAGATGCGCCCGATACGGCAATGCGCAGGCCCGAGGAGTCAACCGCAAAGGTCCCCACGTCAGCCGTTCCGGAGACGTGGACGCTCTGGCCATTGCTGAGGGTCTTGGTCCCGTCTCCGTCGCTGGCCAGGTTCTGAGCGTCAAGAGACGTGAAATCGAGGTCAAGCAAGGTTTCGGGACCGCTGCCGCCACCTCCACCGCCGCCGCTTGTGGTGTGTGTGTTGATGGGCATCGGCCTAGGACTCCAGGACCTGGCCGGTGGGCGTCCCCGCGGCTGCCTTGAGTTCCAGCCGCCACCCGCTGCCCAGAGCAGCCGATCCCCGGGGGAGCGCGAAGGTATAGGACTGGCTCGCACCGATCGGAATCTCGATCACGCTGTCGGCCGGGTCCTTGATCTTGATCGTTCCTGCGACAAGTGCGCCTGAATCAAGAAAGGAGACCTCAACCTGGGTGGTTCCAGACTCCAGGGACAGCGCGGTCCCGTAGCTGGTGGTCTGTGCCTGTGTCTGGATCCGCGCCATGGCTCACCCTTTCTTGCGACGTTCCAGCCGCTTGATCGTCTCGACTGCCTTGGCCCTGGCCTGGTCAGCCGGGACGCCTGAGTCTCTCACGCGCCGGGCTAGCCTGTCGACTGCCTCCCGGCCTCCCTTGCGCTCCCCGCTCATGCGTCTGCCTCGGGGGCTGCCTTGGGCCGCTTGGGGCGTCCTGGGCGCTTGGGCTTGTAGGTGCCCGCCATGGCCTCGTGGTGCTGGCGTAGGCGCTTTGCTCGGGCCTGCAACATGGCGTTGTGTGGAGAGTTGGCCGCGGTGGCCTCGGCGCGCTCCAGGCGGGCCGCGTGGCGGCGCAAGTGATACGTGCGGATATTTTTCGACATAGGGGCCACGATGCCCGAGTCCCGCAGGTGCCGAAGGAACTCATAGAAGCCCGGGCGATCGAAGTCCTCGAAGACCATCCCGCCCTCGATCGTGTAGTTGTTCCAGCGGCTGGCGTAGGCCTTCCGGCCGTTGTCCACGGGTACCGCCTGCATGTAGTCCCGATGCTTGCCTAGGCGCTCGTCCGTGGGCTTGATCATGGTCCACCCGCGCTCCTGGGCGCTGGCGATGGCGAGGGTGATATTCCCGTTCTCCAGGACGTTATTTTGTCCCGCGTCCAGGACGATCCGCCCGAGCCTGGGGAGCCACTCCCCGGCCTCTCCTGCGTCCCGATAAAAGTGCCACCGCTTGGGGTGCCACTTATACATCCACTGATGCATCCGCCGGGCGCGTCGAGCGGGTAGGGCTGCGGTACCCGCCTGGGGGGACTGGATGGCGGCGGGCTGGCCGATCACTGCTGGCATGGTCTCTCCTCCTCTTTGTGACACATGGGGAGGGGGGTGCTACCCCCCGTCCCCGTGTCGGTTAGCCTTATGGGGTATCGGAAAGGATTCCGACGCCGCGCGCGTCCTCCAGGATGGACACACCGCAGAAGGCGTGGCCCACGATGCGCGAGATGCCGGGATCGGCGTCTCGATCGAATTCGGCATAGAGCGGGGAGCCGGCCGGAGTCACCAGCGCGGCCATGCTGCCGGGCATTGCCTGGCGGGGGCTGGCCTCCACATAGGCGAGGGCTCCCAGGCCCATCATAAATCCGTTGTAGTGGCCTCCGCCCGAGGTCACGGAATCCACGCTGTACGTGTCGCATCCGTACAGGGTTCCCTGGTACCCGGGACCCTTGATCGCGATCTGCTCCGGGGTGGCCGGGTTGAATGCGATCGTGTTGCTGGTCTCACCGCGCAGGCTGCTCTGCAGCTCCACCCACTGGTTGTGATGCAGCACGCACGAGTAGGGGCCGGGAACGCTCGACTGCTCCAGCTGGGCGATCGAGTCGAAGAAGGCGGCCACGTCCATGTTCGTGGAGGCGGTCACATCGGCGCTGAATGACTCGGCAGCGGTGCAGACCAGATCCGTCACACGGAGGATGTAGGCGTCCGCCATCTTGGCCGCCAGCTGGGCCATGTTGAGGTTCCCCGGGCCACCGGTGATCATAAACTTATCGCTCAGACCGTAGGCCAGGATCTGGTGGGCCACTGCGATCGAGGTCTGGCCGACTCCGAGCGCGGTGTTTCCGGCCGCCGTCACCTCGTCCGTGTTGGCCGCGGCCATCGGGTCGTCAAAGGATACCTTCGGGGTGGTCAGGGTGTCAGAGCCCGAGCCGCCCAGGTCGCCCAGGCGGACCATGGTCTGTCGGAGGTCGGTGCGGTCCACGAGATTCTCGTGGA
>Ga0163180_10000271_pt1 | contig 29686 bp, 43 predicted proteins | sample AtlANTMetagenome_2_FD_109647 | JGI IMG/M metagenome (GOLD analysis project Ga0163180, IMG submission 109647) | Marine eukaryotic phytoplankton communities from the Atlantic Ocean - Atlantic ANT 4 Metagenome | ecosystem: Environmental > Aquatic > Marine > Oceanic | place: North Atlantic Ocean...
ATAGAAACTAACTTACCAGCAAAAGAAATTGGTGATTTGTTATTTGCAGATGGAACTCTTACTGTATTGAATAGTAATTTTCAACCTAACTTCAACGTAGTCTTTAAAGATCTGAAACCAACATCCCTCAGTACACTTGAGTTTGACGCAACTCTTGATGCTCAAGAATTCTTCCAAGCGGTTGTAACATTTGATTATCTTAGTTACGAAATTCAAGGATTAACAGGTACGAGGAAAACTAATCTGAAATAAACTATGGCACTCCTTGAAGATCTTCAGGAGCAGTGGTCAAAAGATTGTATATTTGATGAGTTAGATCTAGGATCTGAATCATTAAAGGTACCTTCACTGCATCAGAAGTATCACGTATACTACAACAAATACAAATTAGTAATAGAGGATGAGAAATGTAAACTCAAGACTCTATGGAAATCTAAGTGGATGTATTACAATGGCAAAGGTCCTGATATCAATGGGGAATACTTTGACCACAAGATTTTAAAAGGTGATATCAATACCTTTCTTGAATCAGATAAAGATATACAACGACAACAACTCAAGATAACATACTTTGAAACTTGCATAAATTATATTGAGGCAATACTCAAAATGATTAATAGCAGAGGTTTTCAAGTGAAAAACGCTATTGATGCCAAGCGTTTTGAGTTCCCTGTATAATGGTTTCTATTGAAAAGAAAAATGAGATCTACCTTCGGGTAGGTGCAGAGATGCACATCCATCACGAGTTGAGTGAGTACTTTAGTTTTGAAGTTCCTGAAGCAAAGTATTTACAGAAACGTAAAAGATATCGTAGATGGGATGGAAAGATTCGTTTGTATTCACCAGGTACAGGAGAATTATATGTAGGTTTGTATCCATATCTAATAGAGTGGTTGCAAAAAATGGGATATGATTATAAGATCGAGGATAGTGAATACGGAGACCCCGATGAATTTGACGCAAGCATATCACAAGAGACAGTTAAGAGTTTTGTTAGATCTTTGGGTTTGCCTTTCAAGGCAAGAGATTACCAACTCGGAGCAATTTATTCAGCACTTCGCAATCACCGCAGACTATTACTCTCTCCCACAGGATCAGGAAAGTCACTTATAATATATGTTTTAGTACGTTGGTATCTTAAAAGAGAGAAACAGATACTAATTGTAGTACCAAGTATTTCTTTAGTAGAGCAGTTATATAAAGACTTTAAAACCTATAGATGGTATTCAAAACAAGTAGGAAAAATATATGGTGGTATGGGTGGTAGAGATCAATGGCAAGAATATCCAGTAATAATATCTACGTGGCAATCAATATACAAAGAAGATCCACAGTTCTTTAAAAGGTTTGATGTTATAATAGGAGATGAAGCACACCAATATAAAAGTAAGTCACTGACTGGAATTTTAAATAAATGTTATGATGCTAAGTATCGTTTTGGTTTGACAGGAACGTTAGATGGTTTGCAGTGTCATCAATTAATGTTAGAAGGTATGTTCGGTTCAGTAGAAAGAACAGTACGTACATCCGAACTACAGAAGGATGGTTATCTATCTGATCTTAAAATAAATATTTTACTGTGTAGACACGATACTATTTTCTTCGAGGACTATCAAGAAGAGATAAACAAGATAATAGAACACCGTAGAAGGAATAAAATTATCTGTAAACTATCCCTTGATATCGCTAACAATACACTGATCCTGTTCAATTTTGTAGAGAAACACGGAGAACCACTTTGGGAATTGCTAAATAGTATTAACAAACTGAAACATACTGATACACAAAAGCAGTTGTTTTTTATTCACGGTGGCGTTGCTGCCGAAGAACGTGAAAAGGTGAGGGAACTTTGCGAACACAATAGCAATGCAATCATCCTCGCATCTTATGGTACCTTTAGCACTGGTATCAACATTAAGAACCTGCATAACATTATATTCGCATCACCTATGAAGAGTAGAGTGCGAAATTTACAATCTATAGGAAGGGCACTACGTACACACGATAGTAAAGCACAGGCTACCTTATATGATTTTGCTGATGATTTTAGTAATGAACATTACAGGAACATTACTCTGAATCATTTGAAAGAGAGAATCAAGATTTATAAACAAGAAAGATTCAATTATTCAATTACAGAAATCAAACTAGGAGACACGGATGGGTAACTCACTCAATTATATAAAGACCGATGAAGAGTTCTATGGAATTCTTAAACTGGTTAGTGGCGAGGAAGTCATTGGTCGTATAATTGTAACAGATGAGAATGGAACTACACTTGCTTTCATTCAAGACCCTGCTCTAGTTCATTCCTATGACACTGCTGCTCAAGGAAAACCAGCAGTAGCAGTTGGTTTGAAGAGATGGATGGTATTCTCTGATGAAGATTTCTATATTGTTGCTGAAGATAAAATTTTGACCGTCGCCCCGCTATCGACTGAAGCAACTATAATGTATCAGTTCTTTGTCAAACAGGAACTAGGACCTGCTAAGAAGAAAACAAATCCTATGGCACCAGATGTAATATCAGAACCTAGTGAATTGAATTATAAACAAGGATATATTGGAACTGTTGAAGAAGCAAGAAAGAAACTAGAAGATTTATTTAAGAGCTAATATCCTTTGAGCAACCCTACAGTGTTGATTGTACATATAATTTTATATGTTGTCAACCCCTGTTATTATTCCTTGACATAGTACGGTATATCAACTATACTAAACTCATTGGAATAACTAATATCCTATGCCCACCGCAATGGCACCTAGACGTAACACAAAAAATCAACACTATGTCGATAACCAAAAGTTCCTCAAGGCAATAATTGAGTATCGTAATAAGGTAGAGAGTGCCAAAATTAGGGAGAGAAAGAAACCTAGGATACCAGAATACGTAGGAGATTGTTTTTTAAAAATAGCAACACACCTATCATATAGACCTAACTTCATAAACTATATGTATAAAGAGGATATGATATCCGACGGTGTAGAAAATTGTGTACAGTATATTGATAACTTCGATCCATCTAAATCTAAAAATCCATTTGCATATTTTACACAGATAGTGTATTATGCTTTTCTAAGACGTATTGCAAAAGAAAAAAGACAGATGGATATTAAGGATAAGATTATAGAGAAGTCAGGATTCGATCAGATATTTCATACAGATGATAAAACTAATTCAGCAGAACTTAATAGTATAAAGACTAGAATTGAAATGAATTCTAAAAGTAAATGACACTTCCAACATCAAGAACAGAGAATGGTATTGTACTACCATTAGAGGAAGAAGAATTAGAATGTATAAGAGTATGTTTATGTAATGCACCCATACCTTATGATATTGCTAAGAAAAAAATTCCTAAAAAACTTTTAGATAGAATTGGTTATCCAAAAGAACCAGAAAATATAATGGGTGAGGGACTACAATGATATTCTGGATTGGATTTACTATTATGTTCTTCAATGAAGGATTTGTTATGATGCGACACGTCTCTCCTTTATTTGCTAGACTTAGAGATAAGGTTATAAAAAAACTTGGCGAGAATATCTGGTATCGATTACACGGTACATTAGATTATACTTGGATAGGACTTGTAACTTTAGGACTGATAGTCAATTCTAATAGATTGATGCACATATCAGTACTCTCAATCTTTTGGATTGGATCTTTCTTAATTTTTTATTTACCGAGGTGGAAGAACAGATGAAACTAACACAAGAAATGATTGATAAGATACAGGAGTTAATGCTACATACCAAAAAAGATGGTACAATTAATTGGGTAGATGGTGATGACATCAAGATCAGTATAGCAGGGACATTTGCTGCTGATAGATTTATTGTTATTGCAAACGAATCTAAGAAACCTTGGGTTCCTGCTCAACCTCATCCTAGATTTGATTACGAAAAAAAAGAATTTATTAAATGAAGATCCTTCTTATTACAGATCAGCACTTTGGTGTGCGTAATGATAATCAAGTTTTTATAGAAAAGTATCAAGAATTTTATAATGAAACTGTTCTACCATTTATTGATAAGAATAAAATTGAACATATTATATGTCTTGGTGATGTATTTGATAAAAGAAAAAGTATAAACTTCTTATCTCTAGATGCTGCACGTAAAATGTGGTTCGATCCTTTGAGAGATAGAGGTATTACTATGGATACTTTGATCGGTAATCACGATATCTATTATAAGAATACTTTAAAAGTAAATGCTCTTGATCACTTACTAGGTGAGTATGACAATATTAATATTATTAATGATGCACAACACTTAGAATATGATGGACTTAAAATTTTAATGCTTCCTTGGATATGTGATGACAATAAAAAAGAGATTGATAACATTGTTGAAAACACAGATGCCCCAGTGTGTTTCGGACATTTAGAACTATCAGGATTTGAAGCAGTACCTGGTAGAGTTATGGAACACGGAGAAGATCCTACACGTTATGAAAAATTTGATTTAGTATGTAGTGGTCACTACCATATGAAATCTAGAATAGGAAATGTAAACTATCTCGGTAATCCTTATCAACTCTACTGGAACGATTACGGTCAGAAGAGAGGTTTCCACGTCCTAAATACTAACAATAAGAAATTAACATTCTACACAAACCCACATCATATATTCAATAAACTTTGGTACGATGATGTTAGTAACGACTATACAGAAATACCAGACTTTACAAAACTGAAAGGATCATACGTTAAACTGATTGTATTAAAAAGAGAAAATCAGTTATGGTTTGATAGGATGGTAAAATCATTACATAATGCTGATGTTGCAGATTTAAAAATCATAGAAGACATCACTGTTGAACTAGATGAAGCAGATGAATCACTAGAGTCAGAAGATACTATGACAATACTTGAAAGATATGTTGATGACCTAGAAGAAACAGTAGATAAAACATCTGTTGTAAAAATTTTAAAGACCCTTTACCTAGAAGCAATAGACCTATAATGTACATACTCTGCGATAAAAGAACTAGAGGAGTATACGCTGTCGAAGACGAACTCAAAAATAAAGTTGTGCAAATTTTTGTTGACAAAGATGACGCTTTACGCTATTATGGATTATTGGAAGCTAATGATTATAAACGTGACTTAATGATTACGGACATCGATGAAGAATCAGTAATCGCAAACTGTGAAGCTCACAATTATAGGTATGCTTTTATTGAACCAGATGAACTTGTAGTCCCACCTTTATGATTGCTCTCGTTGTTGTCGTAGTGGTTATAGCAGCCACTGCATTACTAATTCGTTATTACGACCCACATAATTAATGATTGTTTTTGAAAGGATTCGTTGGAAGAACTTTCTGAGTACAGGTAATCAATTTACCGAAATCAATTTTCTTGAAACTCCATCCACTTTAATTATTGGAAACAATGGTGCTGGAAAAAGTACTATGTTAGATGCTTTGTGCTTTGGATTATTTAATAAACCATTTCGTAAAGTAACTAAATCACAATTAGTTAATAGTATTAATGAAAGAGAAACAAGAGTTGAGATAGAATTTAGTATAGGATCAGTAGAATATAAAGTTATACGTGGTATGAAACCAGGTCTATTTGAGTTATATCGTAATGATAATCTCATAGATCAAGATGCTGCTAACAGAGATTACCAAAAATATCTAGAACAAAGTATACTCAAATTAAATTTCAAGTCATTTACACAAGTGGTAATACTTGGGAGTAGTACATTTGTTCCCTTTATGCAATTATCAGCACCTCATAGAAGAGAAGTTATTGAGGATATACTTGACATTCAAGTCTTTAGTCATATGAATATGTTACTAAAAGATAGAGTCAAGGATAATAATGAAGCACTAAAAGATTGTGAACACGAGTTAGAGATGGCAAAGCAAGCAATCACATCTCAACAGAAGACTCTTGATAAGTTAACTGAGTTTACTGATAAACAAAAATTAGAATTACAAATACAGATTGATAATAATGAAGAACGTATGTCACAGATTCACAATGAGGTTGAGGTTTTACAATCAGAAATAGATAGTGGAAAAACTATTGATAAAGATTTAAAAAAGATACAGGCATCTTATAATCAGACTATTAAAATTATGACTTCTATTGATACGAAGAATAAAAAGATCCAGAAAGATATAAAATTTTTCACTACAAATACTGCCTGTCCTACTTGTGCACAGACTATTTCTCCAGAACATAGAGATGAAAAGGTTGAAGCATTTTCTAATAAAGGAAAAGAATTGTCAGACGCATCAGTACAATTAGCAGAACAATTAAAATCAATAGAAGAAAGAACTAAAGGTATAAAAGAAAAACAAAGTATTCTAACTGAAACACAATTTGAGATACGTCGTTTATATAATGAAGAGACAAGACTCTTAAAACAAAATAGTAATAACAGAAAAATATTAGAAATAGAAAATGATAATCAAGATATTAAAAAAGAAGATAATCTTTTACAAGAATTGACATCTAATTTTGAAGATAAAGAAGAAGCTTGTGCTAGTGTTAATAAGGATGCACAAGATTATAAATTAGTTGCTACACTATTAAAAGATGGTGGAATAAAATCTAAGATTATATCTAAGTATATTCCTATTATCAATCAAAGAATTAATAAGTATCTATCTTCTATGGATACCTATATTAATTTTACTCTTGATGATCAGTTTAGAGAAATTATTAAATCTAGACATAGAGATAAATTTTCTTACTCATCATTCTCAGAAGGTGAAAAACAAAAGATTGACTTGTCTTTACTATTCACTTGGAGACATATTGCTAAGATAAAGAACTCTATCACTACAAATCTATTGATTCTTGATGAGGTATTTGATTCTAGTCTTGATACAAGTGCGACAGAGGAACTTTTAAAGATCCTTAAGGAACTACAAGACACAACTAATATGTTTATTATATCTCACAAAGGTGATATACTATTAGATAAGTTTGATAGAACTATCAAATTCGATAAATCATCTGAATTTTCTAAGTGTATCAACTATGTTTGACATTCCCTTTTACACTTCTAATGGTGAATTTGAATACCATAGAGATTTAAAAGAAAAATTAAAAAATCGTAGAGATGAATTTACTACAGATCTGTGTAGATTCTATGGTACTGGATATTCAACTATCCATACCAATTCTAATATACATATAGAAAATACTGAGTTTAAAGATTTTCTCTTATCAAAACAAGAGTTATTTGATCCAGACCTTGAGGTCACACATTGTTGGGTAAACATCAATCCAAAAGGTGCTTACCAAATGCGTCATAATCACGCAGAGTGTGATGTAGCAGGAACATATTATTTACACGTACCTGTAGGAGATACAGGTGATTTGTATATGTATCATCCCGCCCCTGCTGTAGAAACAATGGGTAGAATAAAACCATACTGGCCAGCAACCCACTGCCAGATACCACGTGAAGGTGATTTATATTTCTGGCCAGGTTATCAAGACCACGAAGTACGTACTAACCACGAGAACCAAGAACGATGGAGTATCAGTTTTATGATGTCAATCCCTTCCGAGATCCGACATACAAGATTTCCAAGTCTACCCCGCCCCCTATAATGGAAGAAGTAAATCTTTTCCCTACTACTATCAACGTGTTTCATCACAACGATAATGCTATCGATAGTGAAGTTGAGGGTATACCTGATGACCCTGATATATTATCTCACATCTCTCGTAATGCAAGGGCAGATATAAAAACAGGTTCACATAATGGTATGAAAAATCTAAAGATGTTTGAGAAGTATGAACTTCCACATCTAGAAGATTTCTTTAATGAATGTTTATGGGAACTAGATGCTAGACTTAGTATAGAGCAATCTTGGATCAATAAAGGTCCTAAGGACAGTCATCAAATCGCACACACACATTCTGGATTTAAAGTTTCTGGTGTATACTGGCATAATATAACACCACAACAAGGAGGTATCGTTTTTATGAATCCAATACCATTCTCTAAAATGGGTCATTGGGGAACTGAAGAAGGAAGACACTTCCCTTGTAAATCTAGAACTCTTATCTTATTTCCATCTTGGTTAGAACATAAAACTGTCAAAAATGGTATAGATAGAGATAGAATATCCATAGCATTTAACGCACGATGAATTGTTGGCACTGTAACACTGAATTAATTTGGGGATCTGATTTTGATGCCGAAGACTATGGATGTGAAGAGGAATACTCTATCGTAACTAATCTTACTTGCCCTAAATGTCAATCATTTGTACAAGTTTATTATCCTAGAGAGGATCAGAGAGATGAAAGTACCGAACTGGCAACACCACTCCAAAAAGGAGAAGAAGCGACATCTTAAACCACAAGCACTACGTCAAGCACGTGCCAGACGTAGACAGTTGATAAAGTGTCTATTGAACCGTCCTAGTGGCGGTTCTTCTATTATAATGTGTATATAAGCGACACACAGAATTATGACAATCAACACAGGAGTCAAAGGTACACTTGCTAAACTACTTGCAACAGAAGATCTAGTTGTAGAGCACAGAAAATGTGAGACAGCACAGTTCGATGTAGAAAGACGTGTGTTGACATTACCTGTATGGGACAACGCATCAGAAGATGTATATGATATGCTTGTTTCTCACGAGGTAGGTCACGCACTATTCACTCCTAACGAAGATTGGACATCAAAGATCAAGGTTCCTCATTCATTCATCAATGTTATTGAAGATGCTCGTATCGAGAAGTTAATGAAGAGAAAGTATGCAGGATTACCAAAGACATTCTTCAAAGGATATCAAGAGTTAGATGGAGAAGATTTCTTTCAAGTAAATGACAAAGGTGATCTACGTGACATTCAATTAATTGATCGTATCAATCTTCAGTTCAAAGTTGGTAACTTCACTTACATTCCTTTCCAAGATTCAGAGTATGAGTTTGTTAAAAGAGCAGAAGAAGTAGAAACATTTGAAGAAGTTATGCAACTCTCTAAAGACATCTTTGATTTTATGAAGCAACAGTGGGAAGAAGAGCAAGCAGAAAAAGCAGAAGAAGAAGAAGCAGAAAGAATGTTAGAAATGGGTGGTGGTGAAGGTGGACAACAACCAGACTACCTTGAAGAAGGTGAAGATCTATCAGAAGGTAAAGGAAACAAAGCAGAAGATGCAGAGCAAACACCTGATCAGGAAATCATCAATCCAAATCAACCTTGGGATTCATTAGATACTGAAGCGGGTCAAGCACCTCCAACTCCTGCAACTGCTCAAGAACCTGCAAAGGCAGATGTAAATACAGAAGCATCAGCACCAACTCCAGAACAGTTCAAACCAGAAGCAGAAACTGACAATACTTTCATTCAGAAAGTAAAAGATTATGTCAAGCACGGTGGTTATGAAATTGAGTATGTAGAAATTCCTAGAGTCAATGATCTTAAAGATGTCATCATCAGTGAGAAGGAGATTCAAGAAGAACTAGATACTTGGTTTACAGATTTCCAACTTACAAGACAGTGCAATTCTTCTTGGTCAAGTGATCAGAATGTTGAGAACGATCAACTATCAGAAGCACTATACACTCTTGGTCTTGCAGATAAAGAGTATGAGAAATTCAGAAAGCAATCTCAACCAGAAGTTAACTATCTTGTAAAAGAGTTTGAGATGAGAAAGTCAGCACAAGCATATGCTAGAGCAGGGGTATCTCGTACAGGAGTTCTTAACACAAAGATTCTTCATCAGTACAAGTACAACGAAGATCTATTCAAGAAAGTAACAACTCTACCTGACGGTAAGAACCACGGTATGATCTTTGTATTAGATTGGTCAGGTTCTATGAATCACAATCTTTTAGATACAGTAAAGCAAGTTTGTTCACTCGCTTGGTTCTGTCGTAAGGTTCAGATTCCATTCAAGGTATATGCTTTCTCTAACTACAGAATGTCTTGGGGAAGAAAGCAAATGATTATGCCTGAGAAGATGGGTAATGTAGATTTGAACGAAGGATTCTGTCTTATGGAATTACTAACATCTAATGGTAACAATAAGACATTTGAGCACAACATCAAAAACTTCTTCAGAGTTGGTATGTCAGCAGGAGACTACAGACTAGAAGATTCAAATGACTTACAGGAAAATTACAATAGATTCTCTTACTACCACGGTAGAAGACTTCCAAATCCTCCTAAGTTTGGTCTTGGTTCTACTCCACTTATGGAAACAGTAACAGTATTACATTCAGTAATCCCTGCATTCAGAAAAGAAACAGGTGCAGAAAAAATATCTGTAAGTATCTTAAGTGATGGTGAAACTGCTCCTTGCTCATACTACTGCCCCAGAAATTTTATGGGTGATGTCGAAAGATACTACAGCAACAGTTTCAATTCTAGATGTCAATTACGTAACCGTAAAACTGGTAGAGTATATCCTCACAGTTATGACATCGAAACAAGTTACAACTCTTTCCTATCACACCTAAAAGAGTCCTTCCCATATGTCAACCTACTAGGATTCAGAATACTATCTAAAGGTGAGGGTGGTTCTTACTTCAGACAGCAATCTGTTAGAGGTTACTTCAAAGGTTCTTGGGAGGAAGCATCAGCATCCTACAAAAAGAATAGATTCTTTGAAATGGACAACTCTGGTTTTGATAAGTTATTCATCTTACCATCAACCAATACAACTGACGATCATTCGATGGAAGAACTTGATGAGGGTGCAACCAAGGCACAGATCAGATCTGCATTCAAAAAGATGTTTAAAGGTAAAGCATCCAATAAAAGATTGCTCACATCATTCTCTAAGACAGTTGCATAACCACTTGACAAAGTGTCCACTAACCCCCTATAAGGGGGTTTTCCTATGTCATAATGTATACATAGACAACAGGACACACAATGCCATTCAAAACAGAAATCCCAGTGACAACACAAGACCTTGTTACTTATCTAAAAGATAACTTCGGAGACGAAGTTGCTGTACCTCAATTAATGAATGCAGCAGATGAATTCAAATGCTCTCTCGCTACAGTTAAGAAGCGTTTGAAGACTTACAAAAAAGGTATAGGTAAGTGGAACCTTACAGTACAAGAAGTACGTAAACAACTTGAGAAGACTTATGTTCAAGAACAGAAAGTATCTCTAGTACCACTCAAGGATGAGAACTTTGTACCATTCGGTAACTTCAATGCAGTAAAGAAGATACTTAAGTCAGGTGCATTCTACCCAACATTCATTACAGGATTGTCAGGTAACGGTAAAACATTCGGTGTAGAACAAGCGTGTGCTCAACTAAATAAAGAGTTAATACGTGTAAACATTACCATTGAAACAGACGAAGATGATCTTATTGGTGGGTTTCGTCTTGTTAACGGTGACACTGTTTGGCATAATGGACCCGTTATCGAAGCTTTGGAAAGGGGAACTGTCCTCCTTCTAGATGAAGTCGATCTAGCATCTAACAAGATACTATGCTTACAAAGTATTCTTGAAGGTAAGGGAGTCTTCCTTAAGAAGATAGGTAGATACGTCCATCCTGCAAAAGGTTTCAACGTAATTGCTACAGCAAACACAAAGGGTAAAGGTTCTGACGATGGTAGATTCATCGGTACCAATGTTCTTAACGAAGCATTCCTTGAGAGATTTGCTATTACTCTAGAGCAAGACTATCCATCACCTCAGACAGAGACAAAGATTCTTAACAAGATTTCTTCCAACAAACAGTTCTGTGAAAGACTTGCAAGTTGGGCAGACATTATCCGTAAGACATTCAAGGATGGTGGAGTTGATGAAGTGATCTCTACACGTCGTCTTGTACACGTTGTGAGAGCATTTGATATCTTTGGTTCTAAAGAAACTGCTATCCAGTACAGCATCAACAGATTCGATGATGAGACAAAGCAAGCATTCCTTGAGTTGTATGACAAGATCGATGCTGATTTCGATGTTGCACCACCAACACCACTATCAGATAATCCACAAGGTTGACTTCTGATTTAAAAAGAGTTATTATAAGGGGGTTCAAAACCCCCTTTTTTGTGGCATTCAAATATGATGAGGATAAACTCCTCAGTGAAGTTGCAGACTACATATCGCAAACTTACCAACAGCATTATTCAAAAGGTAATGTTCAAACACTTGACCTGATAGATTCTGTTGGAGATGCAGAAGCATTTTGTAGATCGAACATTCTTAAATATGCTTCTCGATATGATCGTAAGGGTTCAGCGAGAAAAGATATTGTAAAAATTGTTCACTATGCTATACTGTTATTGCATTTCAATGACAAGAAAGCAACCTCTAATCTAAACATCTCTGGTTCTACAGCATTTACTGTAGATTACGACAAATAAATTATGACAACTGAGACTATTGTTAAACTTTCCAAGAGAACGCAGAACGTCCTCAAAAACTTCGCAACCATCAACAAGTCTATTATTATTGAGAGTGGTAGCAAAGTTAGGACACTCAGCATCAACAAAAACATCTATGCTTCTGCTAAAGTCACTGAGAAATTCCCAAGAGAAATCCCGATTTATGATCTGGGTGTATTCCTCTCTGGTCTATCATTGTTTGAGAATCCAGTATTCGACTTCACGCATACTCAAAAATTAATTACTCGTGATGAAGTAACAAACGCAACTACAACATTTTTCTATGATGAGGCATCGATTATCAATCCTACCTTACCTACGAAAGATATTGCAATGCCAGAAGTTGATGTTAGTTTCAATCTTAGAGCAGAAACTTTAAACAATATCTTACGTGCAGCAGCAGTATATAAAGTTGAAGACTTATGTGTTTACAATAAAGGTGAGAAGGTTCATCTTATGGTATGTGACAAGAAGAATGAAACATCAAATACTTACAGTGTACCAGTTGGTAAGAATGAATTTGATACTGAGTTCTGTTTTTGTTTCAAGGTAGAAAACATAAGAATATTACCTGGTGATTACAACGTTGAAATATCTTCTAATAAGATAAGTCGTTTTAAATCTGAAGGTAATGGAGTAGAATACTTTATTGCATTAGAACCATAATGTTTAGAAGATCTCTTTTTGATGTTCCAATATTCATAGTCCCAGTAGGAGATTGGCAGAACCAAAAGAGTGCCTTCTTAGATAGAATGGATTGGAGTGATAAGGATTGTCAGTTAGAACATTGTTGGACAGACTATCATAAGTTTTTCAAAGCAGGAAAGATGCCTGATTACTTTGATCACTTGATGGCAATCCTTGATTTACCGATGCAAATATTTCAAAGAGAGAATCCTGGTGCCTATGTAAATTCTGCTTGGTGTCAAAGATATTCTAAAAATAGTCAGTACCATCCTGCACATACACACGGTGCTATCGGATGGTCTTCTGTTTTCTATGCACAACTAGGATATGGACATAAACCAACTGCATTCATTTCACCTATAACTGACCCTTGGTCAGGACATATTGATGAAGCATTCCCAAATGTTAAAGAAGGTGATATGATATTCTTTCCATCATATTTAATTCATCAATCATTACCACACAATAGTAACGAAGATAAAATTATTTTTAGTATGAACTTTGTGAAATCTGAAGAAACAATCTATGTCTGAATCATTTCTCTGGTCTGAACAATACCGTCCTCACAAAATAGATGATTGTATTTTACCTGACCATCTAAAAAATATGCTACAAGGATTTGTAGCAAAAGGTGAGATACCTAATTTATTATTATCAGGAACAGCAGGAGTCGGTAAGACTACTGTAGCAAAAGCATTATGTGAAGAAATAGGAGCAGATTACTATGTTATTAATGGGTCTGATGAGGGTAGATTCTTGGACACTGTACGCAATCAGGCAAAGTCCTTTGCTTCTACTGTTTCTCTTACATCTGAATCAAAGCATAAAGTTATTATTATTGATGAAGCGGATAATACGACACACGATGTACAACTCCTACTCCGTGCAGCGATTGAGGAATTCCAGAACAACTGTAGATTTATCTTCACGTGTAACTACAAGAACAAGATACTAGAACCTCTACATTCTAGATGTAGTTGTATTGAATTTAATATTACAGGAAAAGAAAAACAAACTCTTGCAGCAGAATTTTTTACTCGTGTACGTGAGATATGTAAAGAACAAAAAGTTGAAGCAGAACCACGTGTACTAGCAGCACTTATCAATAAACATTTTCCAGACTTTAGAAGATCACTTAATGAGTTACAAAGATATGCTTCACTAGGTAAGATTGATACAGGTGTCTTAGCAGTTGTATCGGATACAAAGATAGAAGATTTGATGTCATCATTAAAAGATAGACAATTTACTGCTATGAAAAAATGGGTAGTTCAAAACTTAGATAACGATCCTAAACAAATAATGCGTAAAATATATGATTCCCTGTATACATATTTAGAACCCGCATCAATCCCTGCTGCTGTCTTGATAATAGGTGAGTATCAGTACAAGTCTGCCTTTGTCGCTGATCAAGAAATTAATCTAGTAGCATTTCTCACAGAGGTTATGTCGGAGTGTAAATTCAAATAACCAAATATTACCTAATATGGAATATGAAAATCTAAAAAAACGATGTATATCTTGTAAACAAATACTACCAATAAACAAATTCAGAACAGAGAGGGCACGTGTCAGGGATGGTACAACCAACACCTGTAAACAGTGTCATAATAAAAACACACTAATAGCAAGAAACTTGAGAATGCAACTCATAGAAAAAGTAGAACGAGGACAAGCAGAGTATCCCAAAGGTTGTCATTGTTGTGGAAAGATGGTAGACTTTAAACATCTATGTGCAGATCATCGCCACGATACAGGTGAACTACGAGGGTGGTTGTGCCACCATTGCAATAGAGGTATCGGACACCTAGGTGATAACCTAGAAGGTGTTCAGAATGCTATTCACTATCTTGAAGGTAATGTAGCAGTACACTACTGGAAAGATCTGAACTATTCTACTGAGGACTTGCTCAAAGAAGGTGAGATTGAACCTTTAGTTGAGAAGAAGACTCACTCATTGGAGGATTTTCTTTATTAATGTATTATAACTTTCGTGATGCTTTGACTGATTGTAGGTCTGTTGTACACCTCATAGGTATGCACGGACCTAACTTAATAGGATTAGAACTAGGTGTTGATACAGCACAGAGTCACGTAACTTTATTACAGAATTGCCCTAACATAAAAAAATTATATGGTGTAGATAACTGGAAACCTTATACAGATTATTTACGAGAGGATGGAATACACGCACCATCGCAATCAACTACTGAACCACAGATGGAGATGAATGAGTTTACTGCAAAACATCATATCAAGTGGTCAGGTGAGCAACATAAATCAGAAATCTGGAAAGGTAATACAGAGGATTGTGTTAGAACTGCTGACGATGAATCATTTGATTTTATATTTTTAGATGCGTGGTTAAATTATGATCAGGTCAAAAGAGAACTAAAAGATTGGTATCCTAAACTTAAACACGGTGGATTGTTTATAGGTCACGATTATAAATCAGATGCAGTTGCAACTGCTGTCTCTCAATTCCGAGAGCAGTATAGTATCAAGAGTCATATGTCAGTATATGATTCTACATTCGTTTGGAAAAAAGGAGGATCTGAATGGTGAACAATTACGGACTTGAATTAATATTCTGGGTAGTTCTAGGTGTCTATCTCATCTACCAGTACGAAGAATTTAAAAAGAAATGAACAAACATCCTATCTTTCCTGTAGAACTTTATACATTTGAGAACACAGATTTGATAGAACCTACTCTCGATGCGTTAGATCCTATTGAGAGAGGGATGTTTAATATGCCAAATAATGTACAGACTACAGCAGGGAACTTACATCTATTAGATGCTTTCAAACCTACTACAGATTGGATAGAAAGTTGTCTTGAAGAGATCAGACTAGATCAACAGTATGAAATGTATGGTAAGTTTGAGATCTCTTTGATGTGGGGTGTTGTCTCTCCAGAAATGAGTGCTGGTTGTCACAATGTTCATAGACACCCTATGTCATACTGGAGTGGGTTATACTGTTTAACTGAAGGTCATCCCACTATGTTTCAAGATCCTGTATTGTTCAGATCATATAATCAGATGGAAATTATATCAGCAAAATATGAAAATGCAGTTCCAGCACCTACACATAAACCAGGTACTTTGATAGTCTGGCCAAGTTGGTTGCTTCATTTTACTGTACCACATATACAAGATTTTGTACGTGCAGGAATATCATTCAATGCTATGCCTACAGGTGCTATCAATCAAGGACCTTTTGGACAGAATATGGTTAACTTAAAATTACTTAAGGATGATAATACAGATAGATCTATTATGTGGGAGTATGATGAAAAAGGATATGGTAAGGATGGTGCGGGGATGGGAGGATGATAGAAGTTATAGACGATCTATTTGACTACAAGTTTGTATGGGATACGTATCAATACTTTGAGAACTATCAACACTGGGAAAAATTAGGTGATGCTTTTGGTAGCAAAGTTCCTAGTCTTGGTAGAGTCTTTGACAAAGACTTTGGTGAGTTTGAACCTATTGCAAATGAGTATGTTAAACTGTTAGATAGGCAAGATTTTAAACGTTGTCTTTATAATGCTTTCACCTTTCAAGATTGTCCAAAACCACACATAGACTCACATTCACCTGACGGATTTACCTATATGATATATGTAAACCCTGATTGGGATGCTGGTATGGGAGGAGAAACTATCTTTATTGAGGACGGAGAAATCATTAAGTCAGTCGTACCTAAGTTTGGTAGACTATGTAAATTTACAAGTGAGATCTGGCACGGTGCCAGACCTCCTATGATGGATGCACCTACGAGATACAGTTTAGTATTTCAAACACATCCAGTAGAACCTGAGACTATCGCAGATTTATTATGAAGAACTTGAAAACACCATTACGATATCCTGGTGGTAAATCAAGAGCAGCATCACAACTGGTGAGTGCGTTCCCTAACGAAATAAGTGAGTTTAGAGAACCCTTCCTTGGTGGTGGTAGTGTTGCTATTGAGTTTACTAAAAGGAATCCTGATATTCCTGTATGGGTAAACGACAAGTATTATTATCTAACTACATTCTGGCAACAACTCCAATGTGCAGGAGAACAAATGGCAGAAGAGTTAACAGTATTGAAGAGAGTATATAACACTGAAGATAAAGCAAAAGAGTTATTTAATAATGCTAAAGATATGATTTCTAAGTTGGAACCATTCCAACAGGCAGTATATTTTTATGTAATGAACAAGTGTTCTTTCTCTGGATTAACAGAGAACAGTTCATTTTCTAAACAGGCATCAGTAAGTAACTTTTCTCAAAGAGGTATAGATAAGTTACCAGACTATCAAAAGTTAATTAAGAATTGGAGAATCACTAACAAAGATTATCGTGTACTCTTACTAGCAGTAGGTCACGATGCTGATAGTGAACTTGATTATTGGTTGCCAGAGACACCATTCCCTCATAGTAATTGTTTCGTATTTTTAGATCCTCCATATGATATAAAAGATTTTTTATATGGAAACAAGGGTGGAACATTACATAAAGGATTTGATCATATTAACTTTGCAGATAATTGTAAGTTGTCAACTAATAATTTAATGATTACATATAACTCTAATGAAAAGATACAACAACTATTCAATGATTTTAATCAGACAGAGTTCGACTTGACATATACTATGAGATCAACTGGTACTTATAATAAAGATCAAGAGAAAAGAAAAGAGTTAATGATTACAAATTACAAACGACATTCACTAGAAGAATTTATCCAATATGATTAAAGAATTAATAGAACCAAAAGATCTTTTATTAGCACATAGGATTCAATCCTGTAGTTACAAGTTAGACCGTAAGAGTTTATCTGAGTTACTTAGAGAGAATATGTTGCACTACAATGGTGTTGGTTTATCTGCAAATCAAATTGGTATCTGGGAAAGAGCATTTGTGATGATGACTAACATAGAAAAAGAAGAAACAATAACTTGTTTCAATCCTAAGATTATAAAGACATATGCTAAGAAGGAGATAATGGAAGAAGGATGTTTATCCTATCCAAACTTATTCTTAAGAGTTGAAAGACCTTGTAGTATTGTTGCTAAGTGGGAAGATGAAAATGAAGTAATTCATAAAACCAAATTCGAGGGATTTAGTGCTAGAATATTTCTACACGAATACGACCATATGGAAGGTATCGATTTCACCCAACGAAAAGTAAATGACTTCTGAAAAATTATTAAAGATTTACATCCAAGCAAAACTAAAGAAAATTAAATTCAAACCAACACGCAAACATTACAACGTACATCTCTATGGCTAAGGATCAATATCCTTTAGGTGATTATCTAAAAAGTATCAACGAAACAAAAGAAGACTTGACTCTACGTGACCCTGAGTGGATGAAGAAGTATCCACCCTTCATCATTAACAGGTGTCTTAGTAGTCATATGGATGCCATTTTGATGGCAAATGAAATGAACTTCCATCATCAATTAGATAAGGATTTACAATATTCCTTTTATCTAAATACTCTTAGAAAAAGGAAAAGGTTCTCACCGTGGCAACGCAAAGATAAGATCGAAGACCTCGATATTGTCAAGCAATACTATCATTACAATGATGATAAAGCCAAAGATGCCTTACGAATTCTGACAAAAGATCAAATTGAATTGATCAAATCTAAATTAAAATAGGTGGAAAATTATGAGTGGGGAAACCGTTTCTTGGTCGGTTGATAATATGGTAGAGGTTGCTCTACGTCAACCAGATGACTTCTTAAAGGTCAGAGAAACATTAACACGCATTGGTGTAGCATCACGTAAGGAGAGAAAACTATTTCAGTCTTGCCATATCTTACATAAGAAAGGTAAGTATTACATAGTACACTTCAAAGAATTATTTGCATTAGATGGTAAACACGCAAACATTACATCTAATGACGTAGAGAGAAGGAATAGAATCACAAAGTTATTATCAGATTGGGGTCTTGTTAACATAGTTATAGAAAACGATCTAGGTATTCTTGCACCATTAAACCAGATAAAAGTAATCTCCTACAAGGATAAGAAGGAATGGGTGCTTGAGTCTAAATATAATATTGGAAAGAAGAAAGTTGTAGAGGGGTAATAAAGCCTATATAAGTTAGCATAAACACACATTATGGCAGATACTAAAGTAGATAAACCGAAAGGTCCTATGGGTAAACTAAAAGAGTTTACTGAGGACAAAGAGGAACAACTTGCTATCCTTAGTACATTTGTACGACTAGGTATTTTGGTCTGGTCTGGTGGGATACTAACATTAAATTATGTTACTATACCAGGTTGGGAACAAGATAAAATTGATCCAACTTTTATAGCTTCGGTCTTCACAGGAGTCACAGCTACTTTTGGCATTCAAGCGGGAGGTAAGAAGAAGAATGGTGATAGTAGTGGTGGAGCAAACATATCTAAGAAAGATATGGAGATGCTTATAGAGAAAGCATCACAAGCAGCACCAACACAAACAATTAAGTTAGAGGTTCCAGCAGTTAAAATTACTTCTTAGTTATGGATCAGGATGAAGCAATGTTTGGGACAGAACCCAAACCAAAAAAGAAAAAGGTAAATCTCGTGAAGTACTTTGCTATCACAGCAGGAGCACTATTTGGTTTATCACATATAGGTATGATTGGTATGATGAGTAAAAAAAGTCAAGTACCAACTCCTAATATACCTGTAGGACCTTATACATCTTATGTTATTTCTGCAAACAAAGATGGATATAAGATCAGTTATACTGCAAACGATCCTAAGACTGCATATGTCACTAAGGATATTAAGACTAAGGGTGGATTCTTAGGACTTGCTACAGAGACAACTAAGGTTGCAGAAGAATACTTTATGGATGGTCAGACAAACCAAGGAGGACCTGTATCAAATCATAGGTCTTGGATAGACTCACCACCTGGTTTAACTCCAAGTCAAGCACAAGAAATAAGTGCTGCTCGAAAAAGCGAAGCCTGTATTAAAGCAATCGGAAGTGCAGAAGGTACAGGTCGTCTTGTTGGTACAAGCGTTGGTGCGTCTGCTGCTCCTGCTCTGTCTGGTATCCCCTTTGTTGGTTGGGTTGCTGCTGGTTGGGTGGCAATGTTTGGCGGTAATCAGGGTGCTGAGATAGGTGGCAATATGGCAGAAGACCTAAATAAAAATTGTTAATGAATTTATTACTATGCAGAAAATTGTAAATGGAATCGCTATTGCAAGTGGTATTGTATCTCTCACCGTTGTTGGTGCTTTTGGTTACGTATTCATACGCAAGGATGCAATTATCGAAAACGTCAAAGGCAAAATAATGGAATCAGTTATGCCTGACATTGGTGGAGGAGCACTTGAAAGTATAGTGGGTGGAGGATTATCTTTACCATCACCATCTAATCCTGTTGCATCACCAGATGAACCTTCATCACCTATGTCACCAATACCATTAGGTTTCTAAGTGGACTTTCAAAAGATCACTAGCACTGGTACCGCTATCGCTGTAGTGGGTACTGGTGCAGTTGTCGGTGGCAATGCTGTCGTCGATAATGTGACTAATGGTCCTGAGAAACGTGAGGAAAGGCAGATAGAAAAGATACGTCAAGTTGTTGCAGAAGAAATATATAAACAGTTAGTGGAAGCCTTTCCAAAATCAACTGGTCAGGTGGACAAAGTTTATGTACCCAAGAAACAATGACATTTTTAAAAGAACAAGTAAAAAGATTTTTCACTACAGGTAAGTGGGCATTGAAGTTAATCTTCCTTGTAGTACTTGTTGAGTTAGGTATAGTTGTTGGTGCTATTGCAACTCAAGAGTTAGATGAGAATGACAGTAATAATATCAAACATATATTATCGTTAGTTGCTACAAAGTCATTTGCTTTGTATGCTGCTGAGAAAGGATCAGCACCAGCAGACCCTTATAAAAAACTTCGTGAGGAGTAAGTGGATCCCATTGAAATACCCCAGATTAATCTCAGGGGAACTTATAATATAAACGGACAGATAGTAACTATCCCAGACATTAGACAGGTAGACAATAGGTTGTGGATACAAGAGACACCACACGCTATACCTATTGCTGTTCCTATTACTATACAAGTTGGAACTCCTGTTATTGAAATGCCTGGTTGTGTCAAGGTAAACAAAGAGAATGCTAAAGAAAGAAATAGAAATAAACAATTAGTAAATGACGATCCAAAAGGTAATGTAGTTCTTTGTGATGGAGGTATGCCATACTACGAACCACCCGACTATTCATCGAGTGGTTTAGAGTGGCAAACTGTCTATGGTGAGCCAGAGGAGATAGAAGAGGGTGTAGAGGTAGAACAACCAGTTCCACCGTCTCCAGAGGTTGAAGCACCTGAGACCCCTACAGGGTCAAAAGAAGAGGTTCCTTGTCCACCAATAAATGCAAGACGTATTGGTGACAGGAACCAGAAAGGAGATGAACAAGTTAAAGAATATAAACTAACACCTGATGGATTGATCTGTGAAACGGTATGGGAACCTGTACCAGCAGTCGAACAATTCGTCCCATCAGCAGGACAAGTATCTACAACCGCAGTCATAGCAACTGTTGCTACGGCATCTGCCCTATTTGCAAAACCTCTAGCTGACCTGATTCTGAGGGTAGTGAAACCGATTTTGAAGAAGGCAATAGATTCTGGAAAAAAGAAACTAGGGGGTTCTGTTTACCATCCTTCTCAAAAGGAACTGAAGACAAATCTTTATCGGAAGAAGAAGGGATTACCTGAGATTGATTATCAGAAGATGAAGAAGAAGAAGGATCAATCCACTTAGGGCTAGGTATGTTATGACTATGTGGTTGTAATTGACCACCTGGTGTGGTAACTACAACGTCAGCACACACAGCGAAGTATGGAGACTTTGGATGGAACATTATTCCCGCCTTTTTCAATTCACCACAATTTTTTAATCTTGCGATCTCAAAGTCTAATCTCTTGTTGGCAAGGGCTTGTGCTTGCAAATCATTCTGTGCTTGTGCTGCTTCGTGACATTGCTGTTGTAGTTTCTTGTTAAGTGGTATGGATAGAGTAGCAGATAAACCAGCATTAAATGATTGGTTTGCAGACATATCAGTTCGTACAGGTTTATTCCATAGAACATTACCTGGATTATCTGGTCTTCCATCGGGACCATTTACATCTACAGTGATCTCCATATCTTCACCATCAGGAAACCATCTAGTTCCATCTGCCTTTGTCCTTGTGTCATACCAAGACTCCCAAGGATAGTTTTTAACAGTAACTGTCTGTTGTGTAGTACGACCAGTGAAGTCGGTCATATCATATTGTGGTTCATTATAAAAATCGACCCAAGGATCTTTCCTTGAGTCTGCAAACTGGATGTATGGTGTAAGGTTGAACGTTGCACCTTGACATTGCACACCACCACCATATGTGTTTGTTATATACGGACCTTGTAAAACTTGTATTGCCTGGTTGGTTACTGAGCCTGAAGAATTGGCAATCGGGTTTGCAGTAGCAGATACACCTCCAACGTTTTCAGCACGTAAAGGTAAACATTGAACGCTGAGAACCGTTGCTATTACTGGGTAAATGTACTTGTTGTATCTGTGACGCTTCTTATAGTTGTGACCCTTTGTATTATTGTCTGGTTGGTCATCCCAGGTCCTTGATAACTTTGAGTAAATTGGAACGGTTCCCCTTGGGTTGTCATAGTGAAGTTGTTCTGTGAAGAGAAGTCTAAGTTGTCGAACGAACTTGTTACCGACCCTGTTACGCTGACTCCGTTTGTCGAAGTGCTTAACGTTGACGGTGTTACTGTCACTGTTGATGTATTCACTGGTGGGTTGAGAGGTTGATTGTTGTTGGAAACCCCTGTCCCTGTCACTGCGTATTCCCATCCTGTACGATAATCTATACTGTTTATGGTCTCCGTCACTGTAGACTCAGTTTCCGTATGGGAAGTCATAGAGCCTTGTTGGAAATTCGGGACCACAGGCACCGCAAGGGTTCTCAATGGTACACCAAAGAAACATAATAGTAGGAGTCCTATTCGTTTCATATTATATATAGGGGTTTAACGTATGGTAACTTCGGTGACAAACTGTCCAGTCGCTGTGGTTCCACTTCCACCAGCTGTTAGTGCCATTGCTCCAGCAGTGCTGATTGTACCAGCAAGACTTCCAGCAGTACCAGGTGCTGTAGAAACGGTGTTACTGTAACCGTTTACGTCACCTACATCAGCAGCAGTAGTTACAATAGCGTCACCAGTTGTTATGTTCTGTGTGAAGCTGTATGCGTTACCTTGGGTAGTCTGTGCTGTGTCAGGTAGTGCAAAAGTAGCAACTCCTGCTGTGCTGACTGCTGAGATACCACCTAGATTACTAGCAGCACTACCACCTGTCGGTGTAATAGTTGTGCTCACACCAGATCCACTGGTACTATATGAGTTCGCTGCTCTCGATACTGAAGTATAGCCTGCGTCAACTTGTAGTTGGACTGAACTTGTCAATTTATGAGTCAAATCGGCACGTGCTGCCAATGGACTCAACATTCCCAAAATACCAAAAGCGATGAATGCTTTTTTCATTTTCTTGAGATAATGATCCTATGTTATATATACCTAATCTTATGTTCACGGAGAACCGTACTTGCTATATTGATACCTTTGTACTAAATATAGGTGAATGCCGAAAGGGTTCACACTAACAACTCGCTTATTAAGGAGAACTATGACTATTCAAAGATACCAAGCTTCTGACTTACCTGATCTATTTGACAAGATCACAAAGAACAGCATTGGATTCGATAACTTTTTTAATTCTGTTTGGGATGTACCAAATCAGACCTATCCACCATACAACATCATCAATCTTAACAATCACGAGTCCAGACTAGAGATTGCTCTTGCAGGATTCAAGAAAGATGAGGTGAAAGTCTATACAGAGTATGGTCAACTACACGTAGAAGGAACAAAAACTGATAAAGAAGACGTAGAGTATTTCCATAGAGGTCTTGCAGGAAGATCTTTTGAAAGGGTATGGAAACTTACTGACGATTCTGAAGTCAAGAGTGTAGCGTTTGAGGATGGACTACTAACAGTTGATCTCAAAAAGATAGTACCAGAGTACCATCAGAGAAAAAATTACCTAGGTGTTGACAAAGAGTCCTAGGGTGTGTATAATATTAGCATCGAACAATTAACGTTAATGTTCGATCCACCAATAGTATGAGTGATGTGAATTTTAGAAGGCATCGGGTGTTCAGAGAAACACCTGATGTCATTTTCTATGATATATCTGTTGAAGAATCTAATGCACAAGACTTAGTAGTACATACTAATGCTGCTGTATCACCTCCAGATGATATGGTAGGTGCAAAACAATTCTACATACATCGCTATCAACAGGATCATAACCGTGTATTATCAGGTGAAAGAACTTTTGAACTTGTAAACTACAACTGGAAATGCCCATATCATATTGTGCATTTAAACATCTATAGTGGTGCTCTGGTAATACCTAGAGAAACATTCCATAGATCAGTATCAGGAGAGACAGGTTCAATAGTAATTAATCAGGCAGAACGTTTTGAAGGATTCAATGCTGATCAAGAATTTATTCCTGTGTCTACAGCAGAGAATCCAGAGTTGTATAAAATTCTCAAGCACGAGAAACCAGTTATACATACTTTAGGAGAGTAACTTCTACTATGAAAACGTATCACATTTACTTAAAAGATCGTTGTCTATTTAAAAACCTTGACGATGAAGAATTTGAAGTAATATGGGGTCGCATATATCGTTCTTACTGGGATGATATTACGTACTCAGTGGTAGTAGATCAACCTGATCCACACGATCTTGAACCATCTTATTAAAACAGAAGAGACCAGAGGGTCTCTTTTTTATTTCTATGAATCATTATTTAAACTGTACACCGAGAGAGTGTAGAGAATATGAGAGTGTTACTCTTGATGTTCCTACCGAAGCGGTTGACGATATTCTGACTTATGCTCGGATATTGTCAGAAGAAAAGAACATTACTGCACGTAAAGCAATGACTGACATTGTTCGTGGAGTTTATAACGAATTATTTGAAAAAAATTATGACCGTAAAAATCGTAAGAATGCTCAACGGAGAGGACGTAATAGCTGAAGTACAGGAAGCATATCCTGACAAAGAACATTACACACCTATAGGTTATATGTTGACAAACCCCTATCAAATTACGATAGATTGTACAGCAGAACAAATGTTCGCAGACAAAAACTCTTCAGATCCACAGAAAATAAATGATTTACAATTAGAATTATTTCCTTGGATACCTTTATCGTTAAACAATAGAACCTTAGTAGTTCTTAATAACGTATCAACAATTTACACACCACACCCAGAAGTTGAGGGTAAGTGGAATACACTCGTGGAGAACCATCACAATGAATCCGTTAAAACTAATAATTCTGAGGAACCAGATGTATCTGATGGGGGAAGTGACTGAGTTAGATGAAGAACCATCTTACTTAATTACTAACTGCTATCAAGTTACAGGAAAAGACGGTGAACTAATCTTTGAAAAGTATCCTCTTTATTCAGATCAAAGAGATTTGTTCTTGACTTCTGATGTTGTTTTGACTATAGTAGATCCATCAGAAGATACTATTAAAAACTACAAGAAGGCACTTTGAGTTCAATCTATACTAATGTGACGTTGTTGGGTGATTCCATCCTTTGCCGAGGGTATGAGGGTGGAGAACCAGTAACATATAAAGACATAATCAAACCAAGTTTGTTTGTACCATCACCACAAGGTGATTGGAGATCTCTCGATGGTAAACCAATGGCAGAGGTCAAGCACGATGGTGCTAAAGCAGCAAGAGAATTTTTGAGAAAGTATGAAGGTGTAGATAAGTTTGAGGTTCACGGATATGAACGCTTCATATATCAGTGGATCAGCGAGAGATTTCCAAGTGACATCTCTTTCAGTTTAAAAGATATGAAGATCTATACTATTGACATTGAGGTTGAGTGTGAGAATGGTTTCCCTGATGTAGAAGCAGCAGCAGAAAAGATGCTCTGTATTACTATCAAAGACTATGCCTCTGGTAATTTTATTACTTGGGGAACTCGTGAGTATAATGGTAATGGCACTAACTATCGCTACTTTGATACAGAGCAGAAGATGTTAGATGATTTTATTCACTGGTGGGTGCAATATACACCTGACATTATTACTGGTTGGAACTGTAATTTATATGATATACCTTATCTTTGTAGAAGATTAGATAGGATACTTGGTGAGAAGTTTATGTCTTCTTTGTCACCTTGGAACAAAGTAAATATGCGTGAGATTTATATTCAAGGTCGTAGGAACCTTGCATATGAATTAGTTGGTATTAGTATTCTTGACTACCTTGATCTTTATCGTAAATTTACATACACAAACCAAGAGTCATACAGACTAGAACATATTGCTAATGTAGAACTTGGACAAGGTAAGTTAGATCACACTGAGTATGAGAACTTTAAAGATTTCTATACTAAAGATTGGGATAAGTTTGTACAATACAACATCCTTGACGTTGAACTTGTTAATAGATTAGAAGAGAAGATGAAACTTCTTGAACTAGCAGTTACTATGTCTTATGATGCCAAGGTTAATTTTACAGATGTATATTCTCAGGTTCGTATGTGGGATACCCTCATCTATAATTATTTAAAGAAGAAAAAGATATGTGTGCCACCTAAAAGAGAAGAGAGTAAGAATGACAAATATGCAGGAGCATATGTAAAAGATCCCAAACCTGGTATGTACGATTGGGTTGCATCATTTGATTTGAATAGTCTGTATCCACATCTCATTATGCAATATAATATTTCTCCAGAAACACTTGTAGATGAAAGACATCCTCACGCAACTGTAGATAAGATGTTAGATAAAGATATACAAGTTGGTAAGTATTGTGTATGTGCTAATGGTGCTCAGTATAGAAAAGATAAGCACGGTTTCTTACCAGAGATGATGAAGAAGATTTATGATGAACGTGTGATCTATAAGAAAAAAATGATTGCTGCTAAGAAGAAGTATGAAAAGACTAAAGATAAGGCACTACTAGATGACATATCTGCCTTTAACAATAACCAGATGGCACGTAAGATTCAACTGAACAGTGCCTATGGTGCTGTCGGAAATCAATACTTCCGATACTATAGTCTTGCCAATGCTGAAGCAATCACATTGTCAGGTCAGTTATCTATCCGTTGGATAGAAAACAAAATGAACTCTTACATTAACAAAATTTTAAAAACTAAGGAGATTGATTATGTTATTGCTTCTGATACCGATTCCATTTATCTTAATTTGGGTCCTCTGGTTGAAACTATATTCGAGGGCAGAGAGAAAAGCGATACGAGCATTCTCAGGTTCCTTGAAAAGGTGTGTGATGTGGAATTTGAAAAGTATATTACGAATTCTTATGAAGAACTGGCAACCTTTGTAAACGCATACGAACAAAAGATGTTTATGAAGCGAGAGAACATCGCTAACAAAGGCATCTGGACTGCTAAGAAGAGATACATCCTCAATGTGTGGAATAGTGAGGGTGTTCAATACGATGAACCTAAACTAAAGATGATGGGTATCGAAGCAGTTAAATCATCGACCCCTGCTGCCTGTCGTGTTGCTATTAAAGAAGCATTACAGGTAACTATGAACGGTAATGAGTCTGATTTACAAGATTACATTGCTAATTTCAGATCAAAATTTGAATTGTTACCACCCGAAGACATTGCATTTCCTCGTGGTTGTAATAATATTGCAAAGTTTAAAGGAACTGCTACAGTATTTGTAAAGGGTACTCCAATACACGTGCGTGGTGCTCTCCTATATAATTTCCACGTCAATCAAAAGAAACTCCACCATAAGTATCCTATAATAAAGGACGGAGAGAAGGTTAAGTTCTTATACTTACGTACTCCTAACAGAATTGGTGAGAATGTAGTATCATTCTTTCAAACACTCCCATCAGAGTTCGGACTTGACAAGTCTATAGATTATGACCTACAATTCCAAAAGAGTTTCCTTGACCCACTGCAAGTCATCCTTGATACTATTCAATGGCAAGCAGAAAAAGTCGCATCCTTAGAAGAATTTTTTGTATGACATCATCATTTTTTACAGACGTAATCAAGACAATAGATAATGAGTATGCCTCACTAGCAGACGATGGAATCTCTGCGGGTGATGTATCTTCCTTTATTGATACAGGTAGTTACATATTCAATGGTCTATTAAGTGGTAGTATCTATGGAGGTCTACCATCAAATAAAATTACAGCATTAGCAGGAGAATCTAGTACAGGTAAAACATTCTTTACCTTAAGTATTATTAAGAATTTCTTAGAAACAAATAAAGACGCAGGAGTATTCTATTTTGAATCAGAGTCAGCAGTATCTAAACAGATGTTTGCTGAAAGAGGTATTGATACAAAACGAGTAATGATTATACCTGTTGCAACAGTACAACAGTTCAGACAACAATCACTTGTAGTGCTCGATAACTATCTAAAACTAGATGAGAAAGATCGCAAACCTATGATGTTTGTTCTTGATAGTCTTGGTATGCTTTCTACTACAAAAGAGATTGAAGACTCAGAAGCAGGGAAAGAGACTAGAGATATGACAAGAGCACAAGTTGTGAAAGCAATCTTCAGAGTTTTGACATTGAAACTAGGTAAGGCAGATGTACCATTAATTGTTACTAACCATACCTATGATGTAGTTGGTGCTTATATGCCTACTAAAGAAATGGGTGGAGGTAGTGGTCTTAAGTATGCTGCATCTACTATCGTGTATCTATCTAAAGCAAAAGAAAAAGATGGTACAGATGTTGTAGGTAACTTAATTAGATGTGAAACTAAGAAGTCTAGATTTACAAGAGAGAACAAAAAGATTTCTACTAGATTGTTTTATGATGAAAGAGGACTTGATAAGTATTATGGTATGATTGAACTAGGTTTAGAACACGGTGTGTTTGAAAAAACTGGTAATCGTATTAAGGTCGGTGAGAGTTCAGTTTATCCTAAAGCAATGTTAAAAGAACCAGAAAAGTATTTCACACCAGAAATTATGAAAGCATTGGACGCTGCTGCTAAACAAGAATTTAGTTATGGATCATAATTATATCAGAGTCTTTGATAACGCTATACCCAAAAGTGTTTGTAAAGTTGCTATTGATTTATTTGAAAAAGAAAAAGATTTAGAAGAGTGGGACAGGCAAGGTCGTCCACAATTTCAGCAATACAATATAACTTCTCACTTAGAGAAAGGACATAATGATTGGGATCAAATTCAAAATGCCCTTATAGAATCTGCTCATCACTATGGTAAAAAGTATATGGATGAGTGTGATTGTTCAGAGTTCTTTCCTGCACAGAGTTCACTAGAAGAATTTAGAATGAAAAAGTATCGTAAAGGTACTGATGATAGATTTGATCGTCACGTTGATGTTGGAGATCATTCTAGTGCTAAAAGATTTCTTGCTTTGTTTTGGTATTTGAATACTGTTACAGACGGTGGAGAAACTGTCTTTGGAGACTTGAAATACTCTGCAATCGAATGTAGACTATTAATGTTCCCACCACTATGGACTTTTCCTCACGCAGGACTTCCTGCTATCAGTGA
>Ga0163180_10000272_pt1 | contig 29629 bp, 14 predicted proteins | sample AtlANTMetagenome_2_FD_109647 | JGI IMG/M metagenome (GOLD analysis project Ga0163180, IMG submission 109647) | Marine eukaryotic phytoplankton communities from the Atlantic Ocean - Atlantic ANT 4 Metagenome | ecosystem: Environmental > Aquatic > Marine > Oceanic | place: North Atlantic Ocean...
CAGCTTCGGACCAGAACGATTATTCTCCCTTCTTTTCTCGTTTCTATCTAATTTTTCTGCTAATTTAGCTAATTTTGGAGGTAATTCTGCTTCTTGTTTTTCTTCGAGGATTGAGGCTGGTGGATGCGGCGGTGGAGTATGTGGCGCAGGTAATCGCCTGATTGCGTTCGATCTTTTTGCCTTTACCGCATGCGATGCGTATGTGTCCGACTCGAGTTCGTCGACATGCGGTGCAGGAAGTGCGGAAGGCGCTGCCTTTTGTTGCGGAGGCCAGACCAGATAATCCTTATTATCGGCTACTCGCAATATATCATCACCATCTGACATTGTCCTTAAGATTTGTATACAATCCTTAATACCAAGTGTACATAATAAATAAGAAGCTATAACAACTGTTACAGGATCGTCACTAATAGGATTACCGTGAAGATACTTTTCCTCATTAGGGAGCAAGTAATGTTTTAGGAGTAAATACCCATTCCATTCATTACTGATGGGAATATATGAACACAATATAATATTTCCAATGTCTTCTTTTGTAAAAGATATATTTGATACTAATTGCCTTGCATATTCAGAAGATTTTTCTGTATTATTTATAGTAAAATCTCTTATAGAATAGAGTCCAACTTGAAGTATATTTAATCCAAAAAATCCTTTTTTAAGTATTTGTTCTGAATTACATACGGGTTTCCATAATTTACAAAGATTTTTAGCATATTTGTAAATATAATCTTTATTGTATATTCCCGATTCTTTTGAAGAACAAAAATCCTCACCAAAATCTATCAAATAAATCTTATATGATTCTGTTACAAGCATGTTTGGTGGTTTAACGTCAATACAATAAACATCATTTTTTATAATTTTTCTATATAATTTTAAAGACTGTGATACTAAATGTGGTATAATTTTAAAAGTACATTCTGGTGAATCAAAAAAATCTGATAGAGAACCATATTCTGAAAAATGTGTTATCATTATTGCGTGTGTATTTTCCCCCGAGATAAGTTCATTCTTAACAAAAAAAGCATCAATAACTTTTGGAGAAATACCTAATTTTGAAAGACGAATGGTTAATAGCATTTCCAAAATTAGTTCATGTGCCTCTTCACTATCAGCTGTTATAGGCTCACGACTTATTCTATATGCATACTTACTATCGGGGGTCTTGTATACCGAATTATATGAACCCATTGCGATAAATTCTAATTCAGGAGGGGGGATAGGTGTAAAAGACATTTTATTTACAAATGATATTCCTAGAACTGTTTCAAAAGGTTTCGTTATTTGATTATTTTTAAGACTATAATACAATCTTTTTTGATGATTTAACAGACTATTTTTTATACGGGAACTAATATTCTTAAATAAGCTATTATGCCAATTTATTATTTGACCTCCCATCTTCTTATTTTGATATCTTTTCAAAGTTTGTTTTTTTTTCTTTTTAAATATTCGTTTCTTTTTTCTAGATATTGGATCATTAGCCATATTAATACATTAAAGATTTTTTAATGTTATTTCGCATTAATATTTGTTAATTAATATAATTTATAATATAATGTATTCAAATAATCGTCATAAAAAAATATATTATAAAGGCGGCGGATTATTTGATAACTTTTTTAAAAAAGTTTTTCCAGATATAAATTTAGATGAATATCGTTATGAACTTCATTATTATAAAAAAGATGGAAACATAATTAAATATGATTCAATAGATTTAAATACACCAATTTCAAATATATTGAATTTTTCTGTAGGTGATGATGTTGAAATTGTTTTTCCATATTCACCAAAACCAAATAATGAAGATATGGTCTTATCTACAAAAATTAGTTTAAAAAATCAAGGAATAACTCCTGAATTGTTACAAAATTGTTGTCCCGATAAAATAATTAAAATAGGAGAAATTCCAAATAAAGTAATATATTGGAATGAATATGAACAAAATAACTTAGATACACCAAATCCTGATTATGAAACAAATTTACAAAGAATACCAAATGTAATATCTTGGAAAACACAAAATAGGAAATTAAATAAAGAAGACATTCCAGAAGGAACACAACTAGATTCAGACATTGATTTAGATGATACTGAATATGGAGCAGCACTTCTATTATCAATGAAAAAAGATAATGAAACTAATAGTCCATCACCCATTGAAGAAAAAGAAACAGAAGATATAAATAGAGAAAATCAAGAAGTATATGAAGACGCGCGTGGTATTGAAGCTGCAGAAGAGGCGCGCCTTGTACTTAGAGAAATGGATCGGAGTGAATATACAACAAATACCGACTCTACTCTAAGTGGAGGTGGTAAAAAAAGTAAGCGTAAACCCAGCAAGTCTAAAGAATTTGATCATAATTTGCAAATTAAAATTATTCAAGTACAAAATGATAATGACAAAGATAAACTATCTTTTATTCTTCAAAGCAACAATGGTGAAAAATACAAAGAAAATATTCTCAGAAAAATGTTAAAAAATGGTAAGTTTTCAATGTCCGTAACTGAAGAACTTCTAAATGCAATAAAATATATGCCATTTGCCATTGAAAATGTTGATACAAAAAAATTTGAAAATATACAAATTCGCTATTTTCCAGACAAGATAAAAGAAAATGAAGCTATGAAAAATAGTATATCTAAAATAAAAAAGGAACTAGTAGATTTACATTTATTGAAATTACAGAAAGAAATTCACTTTGAATATACGAATAAATTTAATAAGTTCTTCAGTAGCTTAATCAAATCCGCATCACATGAGATCGAGAAGCGCACCATCCGGCGGCGGCGTTTCGAGGGGGTGAATGATGATTTGACGCTTTCGCAGCAGAATATTTTCAATGCGCTTGACGAAATAGAAAAGGGAGATGACTCATCGAATTTGCTTCTGATTCGACTTATTGAACAGACTTTAAAAAACATCAAAATCAAATCGGGACAGGACCTATCCGAGGCATTCGAGATGGCGACCGAGGCCCAGCTGCGCGGCGAGGTGGCCAAATCGGAGACTGGCAATACTGTATGGAAAGAAGCGATACAATCATGTGCAACACTAGCTATACAAAATCTCAATGTGATTGACGCATTCAAATCCGTCAAAATGGATGGGATGCCAGATACATTACCAAATTATATTTCAGAATCTTTATGGAAATTAAATAATAAAGCGATGCAACTGAAAGGGTTTGATGAATATTATAATATGATGAAAAATGCAAGTGACGAATATGAAGAAAGCCTTCGAATATTGAATAATGTACTTGAAGATGAAAATAGAGGTAAAAAATTAAATCAAGTATTAAATCGACACAAAGAATTAATCGGAGAAATGGTAACAATACACACAAACGAAGGAAAAGAATTGTTTAGACTAAAGGGAGAAATGAGAGAAGGAGAAATAATAGAAAATTTGATGTTGCGAAATAAAACTTCTATGTTGACAAGCACCTTCGGAAATGAGAGTATAAATGACAATTCTGAAAAGAAAGAACCTGAAGATGCTACCCAGGATGTCTCAAATCCCCTTGATAGGCGTGAGGCGCTGATCAAGCGCCGCGAAGATGCCGTTAGCGAGCGCGAGCGGCGGCTGGACGCGACTATGCGTGCGACGGACAATACCTCGAATCCAGATATTGATGATAAACGAACAGTAATAGAAATACTAAAATTTTTTGTAAATAGATTACCAAAAGACTGGACAGGGGAAAATGGTGGAAATATTTACAAAGAGGTTTTAAAGGCGAGTCTTAGACCACCAGATGGAAAACCTACTAAAATAGAACACCCAGAAAACAAAGGCGTTATAATTTATGCTGTAGATTGGGCAAAAGATGAACAAACATTACAACAATTAGTAAATATACTTGAATATTTTAATTATATTGCACAAAATAAACCCATATATAATGAAATAGGACCAAATACGTTAGATACATTGAATAATGCAGTAAACATAATATTAAGTGCGGAAGCGTACAGTAAACGACAAATCAATAATCTTGCGGAAGAAATTATAAATATTAGAAATGCTCTTTTTCCATCTAATCATAGTATTGAAATGTGGAAAAAATATGATGATATTAAGAAAACTTATAATGGTTTTCGAAATTATTTAGTACGAGTAGGTTGGCGTTTTCATCCGTCAGAAAGACACGCGATTCCCCCATTAAACTCAAAAATCTATAAAGATAATGACGGAAAAAATCTCAATGATACAGAATTTAAATTAGTTAATGATTTTATAAATTTGTTTAGTATATTATTACCAAAAAATAAATTTTTTCGTGAGAAAAGACTTTATGAGCTGGAAATGTTTCTTGAAATGTACAAACCTGAAAATATTGATGATATACCACAAAAAAGTTTTTTAAAAGAACAAATTGAACAAACCGATTATATAACAAGCATTCTCAAAGGAATACTTGAATTACCAAGTGATAAAAATAAGTACACACCATCACAATTATCACCTTGGAGAATATTAGATGTACATAAAAAATCTCCTATTGTTTTAGAAAAATTATTAGAAGAAGAAAAAAAGAGACTAGAAGCGGATACTCCTGAAGGATATACTTTAAAAGAGATACTAGAACTATCTGATGAAGGAATTGATAATTATCTTAAACTAGACCAGTTAAAAGAACAGGATGATGAGGCTATTGAATCAACTATTTCACCAATTGTTGATGAACTTATTAAAGAAACCGCTACAGATAGTGATTATTTAAACGAAATTATAGATGAAGCAAGAACCCAAGAAATACAAAAAGAAGCATATTTTACTGATTGGATACATGTTGATTCAGATTCAGATTCAGATATTCCTGCATGGAAATTAAGAAATCGTGATAGTGACAGTGATAGTGAAGATGATAAATTGGGTGTGGAAGAATCTAAGAGAGAATCACGCATGCCGCCTATCATGATCTCTGCTAGCTCTGAGGAAGACATGTTGCCAAACCTGGCAGAAGCGCCTAATTCATCATCGGAAGATGATAATGAGGACTTAACTGGTGGAAATCCAAATAATGAATATATTGATTATTGTCTAAAAGGTGGGGGTAAAAAAAGTAAAAATCCTAAAAAGTCAAAAGATAAAAAAGATAAAAAAGATAAAAATCGTCCTTCTTTTGATAGTCTGTCTAGAATAATGCCTAACGCAGCTGAATACATTAGCCAAATAGCTAGTGGAGGTGACTGGAGAATATTACAAGCAATTGCTGAGCAAGATATGGATGGACTCTTTTTGGAAATAAATAGATATGGATTCGACATAACAGATGTTTGGGTAAATATAAATCTATTATTAGAATTATCCAAAGAAAATAACTATGTACAGCGTCTCGATACTAACACTGGCAATATTCAAATGGTTTCAATGGGAATATTACCGCTTAATATGCGTAGTGATTTTGAAAATGGTGAATTTAACAAATTTATATCTAATCAAAATGAAAAAACGGGTTTAAGCGTATTGGACTTATTATTATTGGGATTTTACGGATTATTAAAATATGAGGGCTTAGCATTGCTTATCGATTCTGACAAATTTATGATAATAGCGGAAAGATATAGAAATATTGTACAAGATAATCCATTACAAAAACATTTTCAAAAATATTTAATGGTAGATGACCTACCAAAAGGTTTCCGCAATCCACTTTGGTATCATGTTATGATATTAGAATTAGTACAAATAATAGCTAATATTTCTATTGCCTCTACTCGTGAAAATGCTACTTTAATAGAGAACAATTTGGCTTTTTTTGAAAAAGCAAGATTTTATACAATGAGTATAATTTGTTTTATAGATTATTTATTTACAAGGAAAGAATTTATAGAAAAGGGAGTTACGGAATATTTAATAACAAGACTATCAATAAACAATCACCAACTTAGTAATCTTTTGTTAATGATGCTCTATATATATAGAGATTTAAATTTTGCTAGTTACGATGCTGTTGCTATGGGAGATATGACAACTAGTATTGATGGACATCAAAGATATAAATTAGCAAAAGCATATTTGAAATATGGAAAACAAATGAAAGAAATATCAAAAAAATTACAAAATACACCGGATTTTCATAGTGATGACGATGTAGACAATGCTTTAGATGAAATCAATAACTCGAAAAAGAAATATTTAGAAAAACTTGAAAAAGCTATTTTAAAAATGAAAAATAGTGAAAAAAAGCGCCATGACAGAGAAAGCGCTGCGATAAAAGATGTTAGAAATGGCGAATCATATAGTGCAAAAGAGTGGCTTAATAAAATTAACGGAAAAGAAATAGAACAAGATGACGAAGAACAAAAGGCATTGGAAGACAGGACATTGGCTTCAGAAGCGGTGAGAGATGCCATGATTGCTGAATTGGATAGAGTAAAGGCTGAAGCTGTTGTAGCTAAGGCAATCTCGGATTCTAATTTAATAGCCGCACATCTAGAGCTGGATAAAGCTAATGCTGCAGCCGCGGCTCGAGCTGCCCTGGTCGCTAAGTTAGATAGAATAGTTGCTGAGAGGGTTGCGAAGGAGGCGTTCGAGGCATTAGAAAACGAACGTTTACTCGAAGGAGACGCATCTGATGATAACGATGACGCATCTAATGAACAAGCTCTCGAAATCGGATTAACATCTGATATATCTGAACAAGAAAAGGCAGATATAATAAAGGCTGTAGAAAATTCTCTACAAGATCAACCCATCCCTTATTCAAATGAGACTGAAGAAGATGAATTTGATGATCTTCCTCCTCTTTTAAATAGAGATGAAGTTTGAATAAAATATAATGTTACTTCTGTTTTTAAATTTATGGGTTTTATTAATAAATTCAATATCCATATTTAGAATGGATTCAATAGAAAAAATTTATGTGCAAAATCAATTATTAGATATTAACTCTAAACTTTTCAATATATTTGATGAAAAAAATATTGGTTTTGTAAATCTTATAGATTTAATAGTATTTTTGAAAGGACAGTTTCACTATGTAGAAGAATCTGTAAAAAATATTACAAAAAATAACAATATTTTGAAAGATAATTCAATGATAAATATTAATCAGTTTAATGAAATAACAATAAATTTTTTGAATAATTCTGCACATTTATTTTGGATTTCATTTTCAAATAAAGAAAACTCCAATCATTATGATAAATTTTGCGATTTTTTCGGGACTCCAGATTATATTAAAGAAAAATATGGAGTGGATATATGTTTCACATATGAAAAATCAGAATCGTTGATTATTAAAAATTATATAGAAACATGTGAATCGTATATTAATATGTTAAAAACATTTAAGTGAATGTTTTATAATATTTATTTTTTTTAGAATATTTATTTTTTTTAGAGTATCTAGGTTTTCTTAAAATATAATTATAAGCATCATCTAAATACTTTACCATTTCTATATATCCTCTTTCATGTGCTGATTTTCTCAATAAAGCATATGTATATACATCAAATATATCTTTATTACTATTTTCTCCAAGAATTCCAATTAAATGTATCATCATATCTAAATTTCCTGTATTTACCGAATAAATTAGTTTTTCTTTATCAGAATGATTAGAACTTTTATAAAAATCATTTTCATTAAAATTATAATCATTTTCCATCATAATAGTATTATCATCATCATCATAATCATCGTCACTATAATCCATTTTTTCTGTTGCTTCATCACTATCATATGGTTCCGTTGCTTCATCACTATCATATGGTTCTGTTGCTTCATCACTATCATATAGTTCTGTTGATTCATTTTCAATATTATCACTATCTTTATAACTTCCTCCAACTATTTTTCTTAAATTCTTATTTTCTTTATTTATTGGTTGATAATTCATTAAATTTTCTATTCTTTTTCTAACTATTTGACTTCTTTTAGTTCCGCCACCCATAAATTTATTGACTACACCAACAACATCATCATTCATTGAATATTTTGATCTCAACGCACTTAAAGATAATGATTTTACATATCTATTCAATAAATTAAATATTTTAATGTTAACATCCTTTGCTAAATCAATTGGTGTTTGATTATTAATATTTTCTTCGTAAATCAATTCATCACTTGCATATCTTAATAAAAGTTTAACATTTTCTAATGAATTATTCAATACTGCACTATGCAACGGTGTTTCTCTAAAATTATTTTTTATATTTATTGTTGCACCAGCACCAATTAAAAGCTGAGTCATATTTTGACTATTGTGTTGTACTGCATAATGTAATGCAGTATTACCTTTACTTCCTATTCCGTGTCCTTCTCTTGAATCAATATATGCATAATTTAGTAATAAATTCAATAAATCAATATTACCATTTTCTGATAAAATGTGTATTGGTCTTTGACCAAAATCATTTATAGCTTCTACATCTGCTCCTGCAATAATCAACATTTCTACAATTTTAGGATTACCTTTTTCAGTTGCAATATGAATAGGACTATCAAATGACATATCATTAAGATCAATACCAGAATTTATTAGATTTTTAATTCCATCTATATCATTTTCATTAATTAATTTTATTAAATTTATGTGTTTTTCGTTTTGTGTTGGTTCTAGCATTATATTATGTAAATAAATTAAAAAACCAATTTCTTGAACCACCATTCAATCTTTGTTCCGCTACTATTTGTGGTGTTGTTGATTCAACAGTCGAAGTATTATCAGATTCATTATCAATCAAAAAATCACCACTCATTTTAGTTAGCATTATTGCCTCATCTAATTTAGACTTAAATAATTCATAACTTGGTAGCATTGCTCCGAAACTAATTTGTGTATTATAATTTAATGTAAATGTTATTAAATTCAAACAACTATGAGATACAGGCAAATTAAATCCACCTATTTCTTCACTATTTTTATATTCAATATTAAAGACTATATTATTTGGCAATGAACTAGTACCACTATAATAATTGATAAAATCTTCTAAATATGGTGGTTGTTGATTTACATCATCAATAGAAATTTGTAACACATATTTTGTAAGCAGATCTGTAAGAAAATATTTATGTATTTGTTCAATTACATCTATTGGTATATTGTTCATTTGTGATTCCGCCATTCTATATTCTTCTTTACTTGCTCTTTCTAATTGGACCAAAATAGTCTTTCTAACATTTTCACTATTCAATTTTACTAAATGTATAAATTGACAAATATTTAGATAAAATCTTGTATCCAATGATTCATATTTAGATAAAATATCATCATAGCAAAATTTCGGATTGTAATACAATAAATAAAAATTTAAATCTCTTCTGAAACCTATAAACTTGTTAATAACGTTATTAACATATATTCTTTTGTAATTATCTTGACTAGCATTATATGCTGCAATAGCCGCATTTTCACTATCTTGAATATCAATTGTGGGTGGTGGCGAAGGAGATTTATTCCTAACATCCATTATTTTACGAATAGCATCTCTATCTTGAGCTTTCATCGCAGCTTGTAAATCTCCATTGTATGGCAAAGATTCAGACATTTGTAATGATATAGGTGACATTCTTATTGAAGGCGACGGATTAGTTGGTACATATAAAATATTTAAAAAATTTCTTAATAATATTGTAAAATTATCAATATCCGATTCGCCAGAATTAAGAAAAATATTGTCACTAAAAAAATCATTATATTTAGGTAAACTGTCTCTTTCAGCCATTTGATCTGTCAAATTTTCAATAAAATCACATTCTGTATTACTTTTAAGAAAACGACATAATATTTTAAAATTATGATCAATTTTTGGTTTAGTTGTTTCTTCTGTTTTAAATGTATAAGGATAAGAAACTAGTCCAGACCCACAAATGAGTTTTATAATTGGTATAGTATTTTTAGTTTTATCTTTACTATCTTTATTAAAGTCATTAACAAAAACTAAATTTAATAACTCATCGTCTATATTCAAATATTTACTACAATCATTTATGCTTGCCAAAATCATTATAAAAACTAGTCTTTTCCATAACGGTAATTGAAAAAAGGTTCTTTTTTCATATATAATTTTTAAGGATGGAAAGGTTTTTTCAATATTATCTTCTTCTAAATCAACTATATGTTTTGTAAAAAATGAATTATTTTTGATTTGTGATTTAAATTCTTGACATATATCTGAAAAAAATGTTTTAGATATTCCTCCCCAGTCAATAAGATCTGCGTGTGATTGAAATGTTGGACTCGCAGCGCGTTCACGTTTTGATTCTTCAGATTCACCGACTTGCACTCCGAAATTATATTCTACAAAAAATTCTTTTACATATCTTCCATCATCGGGATCCATTACCATAATATCCCAATGTATTCCAGTTACAAAAGAGTCCCATGTACAAGCAAATTGATGCAAAGCTTGATATTTTTGCATTCCTAAAATATCTCTATAATATTCATCAAGTTGAATATATTCTCCTCTGTCAGACCATGTTAGTATCCAATTGTTATTTTTATATTCTTCAATAATTTCTTTATTTTTATAATTCGACTTCCAAATCCTTATTTTTGTTTTAAATAATTGTTGTCCTTTTAATTTGAAATTATGATTATGATCTCTACCTGTTTGTGCTATATTGCTTGTTTCAAATTGTCTATTGTGGGTTATAATTTCATTTGCAGTAAGTAATTTATTTGCAGTATAACATACATCATATGGTTTCAACCATGAACTGATCATCTCATTACAAATAATTCTTCTATAATTTTCATTTACACCAGGAAGCATAGTAAGACGATCGTCAACAAGTCTTTCATTAATTGCAACAATATGAGTAACAATTTCTCTATAATTTATCAAAAATTCAGATATTTCAGTTATATCAATTTGTTTATTAATATTTTTTTTTAAAATACTTTTTATTGGTTCTCTATAACCCATGTTTTTACTAATAGCAGCAAGTTCTTCATCAGTACCATATGATTCAGCCCCAAAACTAGCAAGTGAATTTTCACTTTTGTTTTTTATTATATTTTCAGATTTTTCTTCTACTAAAATAGTCTCTTCTTTTTCATCTTTCTTAGATTCAGCAACACCTATATCTTCTTTAGATTCAGCAACACCTATATCTTCTTTAGATTCAGCACTATTGTATTCATTGCTATTTATTGATGATTCATTTGATCTATCATTTATATTATGTACAGCATTTTCTTCAAGTAATTTTAATAATTGACCTGCATTATGATGATCTCTTGATTTTCTAAGAAATGATTCAATTGTCATTCCAGAATATTCTCTATAATACATAGGAATCACTCGTTCACTTGAATCTAAAATGTTACAAAGCTCTTCCCAAAAATATGATTGATACAATAAAACACCGCTATTTTCTCTTCCTAAAATAGTTCCGCTTTTACCCGTTAATTTCATATTTTCACTGAATTTTTGCAGTTTATTAAAATATTTATTTCTTTTATTTTCATTTAATGAAATACGATATATAGATACAAATCCTGGTAAATTTGAACTTATCCAATTTCTATTATTTTCAAATATTGTTGGTTTTTTATATGGAAAAGTTTGTATTTTATCATCATTTTCTTTCACCCAATATTCAATTTTTACTATATCTCCAACATTATAATTCCTTAAATAATTGTTATCTTTTGTTGAATAAATACAATGTTTCATCTTATTTGTTTTAGTTGGTTTTTCAGTATAAAATAAATTATATTTATTAGAATATTCTTTAACTTCATCCAAACTTACTTTTAAATCTTCTATTTGAATTTCTAATGCACAATTTTTGTATGTCAAATAAATACTTTCAAACATATTTTGTTTCTGTTTTAAAACAAATTTATTCCAATTATTCGGCAAATATCCCTTCAATATAAATTCATAAGATTTATCAATATTTGATAAAAAATAGTTATACGGATATTGTGTAGATATTGGACTATTATTATCATATATTGAATATTCTGTATATTTCAATATTCTTTGTTTAATATCATTTTTAACATTATTATCCAAAAAATGAGTAAATAATTTTTTATCTTTTTTATTTGTTTTCAAATAACAATGATTTGCACTATATGCATACATATATCTGATTAAATCTTGTATATCATTATTTTCAACTCCATAAATAAAAATCAATTCCACTGTTTTGATAACTAAACTTAATGTGTTATTTCTAACATTTAAATTATGATAATATCCTTCATTAAGTTGACCATCATTTGCTAAATTTGTGTTAATATATGTTTTTTTCATACATTTATTTCCTAAGAAATCCAATCCTGGACCGACACTTTGATTAAGTGAATAATGAATATAAAAATCATAATATAAACATTCTGAAAAATCTTCTAAACCACTCGTTGTACTTGTAAACATTTTTTGAAATTTACCAAAGAATATATTGAATTCTGCAATAATAGCTTCCATATTGTTATCGTGAATTGAAGTTTCATGATTAAATTTTCTTGGAATATTAAAAATAATTTGCATATTCGAAGGATACCTTAATCTTTGTTTTACTTTTTCTTCATTTGTAGGTATCGTTTTTCTAATATCCATACCCATAGACAATTCAGCATATAACAAAGCAAAATCACCTGTTATTATACCATGATGTTTATTTGCAAATGATATCAAATGTTTAATCATTTTTGTTGTAGATTTATCTTCTTCTATACCACAAAACAAGTATTCAGGATTTATAGTAGGTATCATTAATTCATCACTTTCTCTATTATTTTTTAGTTTCTTATGAATTTTATTAAAAAATTCATCAATATCATTTTTTTCTTTATTATTAAATCTATTTGGCACATAAGACAAGCGTTTTGGAGGCTTTAATTGAATATTATAAATAATATTATCATTTTCTAGAGTGATAAATTTGATTTGTGACACTTTGTCAAACATACTATATTTGTATATTTCAACGTATTGCCTTGAATCAGAACCCATCCAATTAATATAAAAAGTTGTAGAATTGTAATAATTTGATTGACAAAAGTCAGCACTATTAATTATGTAACTTGAACTACTTACACCCACAATTTCTGGATTTGCGGGTATACGTTTAGGCCAAGACCATTTTGCAAAAAGTCCATTTTCTGCATCTAGTAAATTTGATATATCTAAAATATAAATAGAACCATAAACTATGATATTGTGATCTTGAGGACGTCCTTCATCATATATAAAAGTGTTTGTTGTTAATAACAACAAATCTGGATGATGAGGAGAAAATGATGCGCTGTTTATATTTTGTATAGGATATATATTATTACCATCACTAAAATCAGTAATTCTATCAGACAATGATTCATATCCGTCATGTCCTTTGTAAAATAATTCCATACCGTAACATCCATCACTAGACCTAGGTGGATCAACGATTGTTCGTATTCTATTAATTTGTGTTTCAAGCTTTCTACACAATGAAATTTTAGTATTATCAAAATTAAACGAAAATTGCGGTATTTCAAAACCTTCAAATGCAAAGTTCCCAACATAATTCGTTATATCTAATATATTAACAGTATAATATGTTCCATAATTAACAATTATAGATCCTGTTTTTACAACTTCATATATTTGTATGTGACCTTCCCTAGAATAAACAATAATTTGTAAGTTTTTATTATGATAATTTGTTTTTCTAGACAATGTAAAGTTTTCACATCCAACAAAATTTAGACTTATTTTATTAGACCAAACATTAATTAAACCATAATCATTTTTGAAAGAGTCATTTAAAAGATTTTTTTCATTTGCAATAAAAATACAATCGTTATCATCTTTATTGCTTGCTAAAATATTTCTTTTCCTATACAAAGATACTATTATATTTTCATCATCATTATTTGTTCCGTATAAACTTTTTGTTAAAATAAGATCTTTTGAAGTTTCATGTTTTCCCCTAAATCTAGTATCTAAATTATTATATACCCAATTAGATACTAATGGTGAATCTCCTCTAGAACTAATTTCATAAATATATTGTTCATTTTTACCATATATTAACATGTTATTTCCACATTTTGAAAAATCAAAACCACTGAACAAAGTATATCTAAGTTCTACATTATCATCATTTCTATCGTTATAAACACCATATTCCACATTTTCATATGTCATTTCTGAAGTATGTATATTCTGACCATCAATTGTATACACGTTCACAAAATCATCAGTATCTTCTTCGTCTGATTCATATTGTTTCATAGAATAAATACCAATAATATTACAATCACTATTTGATTGTAGTTCTAATAATTTATTTTTTTGTGATATATCACTAATTGTTGTATCCTCATTAACTCCAAGATCCGAATTATCAACACCAGTAAAAAAATTATTAAGTGACGACGGTGATGATGGTCTACTATTTGAATTACCTAAAGGAGCAACATTGTGTACACTAGACAGTGAAGCCAAAGAACCAACCGATTCTGTTCTGTTTTGAGTACTAAACGTTTGTTGAGAACTATGTGAAGGTATTGGTGCCATAGTGTTTGATATTGTTGATCTAAATCCTATTGTATTATTTAAATCATTAAAATCACTATCCGAATCAGAAGTGTTTGCTCTATTTACCCTTGTTGGCGGTGGCGGAGGACTATCAAATTCATTGTTGAAGCCATAAGTGCCGGACACAGGTGTTTGATCTATTGGTGGTGTTGGTGAATTAAATATACTGCGATCAACATTAGGACGCACAGGTGTACTGGGCGCCCTGGGCGTTACGAGGCGACCTATAGCCTCATGCGAAACAGCTACAAATCTGTCCCGAAGGTTCTCCCGCGCTTCATCAATAGACAAATCAGGTGTGGGTGGATCAACATATGATGGGGGCGGCGCTCTATAATGCCAGGATGTTTCTCTGGTTTCAGATGCAGATGGTGCAAGTTGCCTATATTGGTGTACTGGTGTAATTGGTGGTGTAGCAGTTTCTGAATCAGGTACAGGATGTTGATATTGCATTGATTCATGCGATTGATCTTGTACTGGTGGTTCTACAAAAAATCTTTCGTCTTCAAACGAATTAGTACTACTAGTTGACCTATTATCATTATTTTCTGATACGTTTTCTCTAATTCTATTCAGATTCAATTGTTCAAATTCTGCAATAACAGCAGTAGCAGCAGCTTGAGCAGCCTGTGCTCTATCTTGCATTAGTCTTGCATTTTGTTGAGTCCGTTCTGATTCTGATATAAGTTCTTCTAAATAGACCTCTTCATCATCTCCAGATTCTTCTGCATCTTCGGATTGTTGTCCATTTACTTGAGAATCAATAGTCGATTCATAATCTTGAATAATATTTTCATCACTATCATTTGTATTTTCAAGATCTGAATTATTAGATTCCATTACTTATTAAATATATCTATATTTTTTGTAATATAACTCATGTTGTATATGTTATCAATATAATCTATAAAATATTTCATTTCATTTTCATTCATATAACTTGCAAATAATATAAGCAAATATTTATCGCTATAATACTTATCTTCCAAAAACGATAATTTTACCAAAGAATCAATTTCATTATAAGGATAAGGTAATCTTGAAAAAAATTCTAAGAACAAATCACTTATTTTATATCTGAGTGGTATAAAATTGTTTAAAAAGAAACATAAATCGGAATATACCCAAGATGCTGAAAGTTCATCAAAATAATTTTTTTTGAATAATTCTTGCTCATATGGCATATTATAGTGGTAAATACTGTAAACTGTTATCAATTTTTTTATTTTATATATGTTTCTGATACCAATATTTATATGTTCTCTTCTTTTTTCAACAATTGGATAATACTTTAATATGTTTAGTTTCATTTCAAAAGGTAAATTATTAACCAATCTTGTATTCATAATATTATTACTTTTTGTTTTGTTATAAAATCATAGGTTAAATTTTTAATTGTTGAGATCAACATTTTCATTATTTAATACTAAATCATCGCTCATTATCTGATTTCTTTCATTTATAAAATCTTCAAGAGTATCTTCATTTTCATAATATTGATCTAACATAAATTCAAGTCTACCTTCATCATCAAATTCACCTCTTCTAGATTGGTTTAACCAAATTTGCATTGCACGATGGTTAGGCATCCCAGCTAATCCAGGAGGCATAAGATCATATCTGTTTAATTCTTCATTAGGTTGTAAAATATTATTTGAAACAGCATATTCATATATTCTAATCCGAAGTTGTGTTAACAAATTAAATGTATTAATTACTCTAATATTTGCTTGTTCAATTCTTTGTAATACATTTTCATCATTAATTGAATCTGGAATTACAAATTCAGGTAATTCATTAGGATATATTTGTTGTTGAACCAGTTCATTTGCTGTTCTAAATTCTGTTTGATTAATTACATTCCTTGATGATTCTAATACTAAATTATTTCTTTCATTCGTTAAAATTGTTAAATAAGATCTTTCATCGTTAAATTCTTCCATTAGAAAATGTAATTGCCTTAAATCAGAAGGTATATTTTCTTCATCAATTAACCAATTAGATAATCCAACATGAGATCTGCTTTCTAAACGTTCTAATGTAATCGTTTCATCATTTGTTATAATATTGTTTTCAACTGCAAAATGTTGTATTCTATTTATAACATTTCTAATATTTAATCTTTGTCTTTCAACACGAATCTGAGCTTCGGCTATTCTTCTAGCATAATCCCTTACTTCTTGTTGCTGTAAATCACTGTTATTTTCACCACCATTAGAACGATTTGGTGGCAAAGCTATTCTAATAATATGATCAAACACCAAAATTCTATTATCATTATTTTCAACTGATTCATTTTGTTCTTCTAGTGGAGGCATATTATCTTCAGAATCAGATGAACTTCTAACAGAATTATTTTGTTGTGAATTATTTGATTGCTCTAATTCTTCTAAAAGAAGGCATTTATTCATAATATTTTGATATTTTGTAACATCTCTATAAAATTTTGTTAATTCATTACATTCTTGTATTAATAGCGCATCGGTCATATTTACTCTATTATCATCAATAAAGTCTTGAAATTTTAATAATTTCTTTTTAAAATCGTCAATTGTTTTGTTAGCATCTGATTTCGCAAGTTTTGTTGTGTTTTCATAATTTTTTTCAACTCTTTTAATTAAATCAATTTTTTTGCCAACCAACACTTCTCCCATGGACCTTAAAATCTCTTTCAATTTTTTCACAGTAAAAGTACTTCTGTTCCGAATAGAATTTTTTAAATAATAATAGTCTTCTCTTTTATTCCAAATCTTAACAAAATCATTATAACAAAGCAGCGTCGAATTATAATTCGATACTGATTCGGTTTTCAAAGTTTTCAATTTTTCTCTAAACAATTCTTCTTCAGCTTTACGTTTTGAACTACTCCTAGTAATAATATTTGTCATGGCTTAATGTTTTAATCTATATTACACAACTTATATATTCATTTTTTTGAAACTAAGTTAAATCAATCATTAATAATAATAATAATAATGGAACTGAATGATATTTCACAATTTTTGAATAGTATTAAAGATTTACCAAAATCAAACTATAATCAAAAAAAATCTGAATTTTTGATAGAATATGCAAATCTTCAGAAAAATATTGTTGTTTATAAAAATTTATTAGAATTAGAAACAGAGTTATTTGCTTTATTATACAAAAAACACCCTTCTTCTATTGATATATTCAAAAAATCATTACATCATTTCGTTTGTAGTGATTTATTCAATACTAAAATTGATTTAAAAAATTTAAACACAATACATGATTTATCAAAATATTCAAAAATAATATTCCAATATTATAACGAATTAAACAAACACATCATATTAGAAAATGCAAAAAACTGTAAAAATAAACTTTTTAAATGTTTAGAAGCAATAGATAGCAACAAAATCAATATTTCTAATGAACAATATATTTTTCAATGCAAAATGTTGAAAAAAACTTTTGACATAATAAATGATCAATATTGTTAAATAATAATTTTATACATAATTTATGCATAAAAAAAAGAGGGCGAGCCGAGAGTTTTTATATTGGGGTTGGGGTATTGATTTAATCTAGCTAGGATTAAATCGATGATTTTTAAAATAATTATTTTGATGTAACCCCAATATCCGCTTCTCTTTTCTAATAAAGTTTTATAATTGTATAATTGTATGATGTATCTATTTTAACCGCTTCTCTTAAAGTGATTTATATTTATATTTATATTGATGTAACCAAAATAACAGCTTCGAAGTAGCACGAGTTTTTTTATTATGGTTTTTTAAGAGAGTTACTTTAAAATAGACTGGTAAGAGTTTGTAATATTCTGATGATTTTATTTATAGACTGTCTTGAGACATATTATAAATAAAATCGTATATTTTATATTTAATATGATGTATCAGAATATACCGCTTCTTAATTTAATATAATAATATTTCTTTATATAGATTTCACATTTTTCTTTAGTTTATTTTAGTTCTTGTATATACTTTATATCAAATGTGTGTTCATTTTTTTGGCTTTAATAAATGTTATATTTTTGAATATTTAAAATGCATATATATTATAATTTCTAATCAAAAATAGCATTAAAAATTGCATTATATTAATTCAAAAGATTCATTGAAATATACACTATTAGTATAAAATATGTTTTCTTCTGGTAAATATTTAGAAAATTTAAAAAAGAACAATAATAATATATATATAGTTCAAAAAGAGGCTATTCACGGTCAATGTAATTTATTATTTATGTACAAACCATTTGTAAATACTATATTGCAGCTCGCACCTCAGTCAAAATTTTTGTACAAAAATTGGGAAAATGTAGATTTTAATGCAAATGATATAATTATTTTAATTGGATGTCATTTTGGGGAAAAGGATTTTATAAATTTTAAGAATAAAAATTTATATATAATTTTTTATTGGACCGAACCGATTGCAGTTCAAAAAAAAATAGGACCATATTGTGATGAGATATATTTATACTCAAAATCATTGTTTATATCACAACAAAAATTCTTTGATCAACAAAAAATTAGATTTGTTCCTATACTTAAACAAGAAACAAAATCATTCGTTAATTATTTAAAAAAAAAAGATAACATTAAATTGTCTTTTTTAGGACGATTAAGTTTTAGGTCTCCTAGTGTAAGAAATTTTTTTTTAAATAAAAGCTATTTTGAACAAAAATATAATTTATTTACTGAAGATACATATAATATGTATATGATAAAGAATACTAACATTTTCTTAAATATAAATAAAAATGGTAAATCTATTTTACCATTTTGCCGAATATGTAAATTACTTTCTCATAAATGTTTGATAATATCAGAACATTGTGATAAAACAGATGAAGAATTGCTTGAAGGTATGGTTTATTTTTGCGATAGTTTAATAGATATAGAAAACACTTTTTATAATTTAATATCAAAGTCACCCAATGAATTGTATAATCTTTCTTATAAAAATTATATTAAATTTTCTAATAAATTTAGTGTTAAAAATGATAATTTATTTTTAATTAAATAATTTTACTATGCGTTTTAAATGTTCAAAGGTGTCAAAATTATTTTTTATAAAAAAATGAACCTTATAATTCATTAAAATTTTAAACAATATAAACGTAACACATCTGTTTATATATCACTATGTCTTCTCATAAGAATTTCATGGGTGGTGAATGCTACGAATTGTTTAGCCCAATTCAAGCTCTTAGACTTCCACTTTGCTCTCAGTTCCTTGGTGAACCATCTTATTATATGCCTGCAAAAGATGATGATGATGCACCAAAAGTCAAACATCTTGAAAATACATTAGAACAACTCGGAGATAATGTTATGTTTCCGAAATATTGTTTAATGTCTAGACAAAAAGCTTTCTTTGAGGCGACGAATCTTGCTCTTGACTATGATTTTGGTGCAACTTTGCTAGAAGCAGATAGAGCGAGAAATGAATTCTTTATGCGTAAAGCTCCGGCACAACTTTTAGCTATTGCCGCATCTCATCCTGGACGTATAGAGTACAACAAAACGAACCCAAGAGCTTTTCGTGAAATTGTTAAAAAGTGCTGTGTTTTACCAGGGGATATGAAGTCTATTTTAGATGCATGGAAATCATTACATGGTAGTAAAAGTAAGTTTCCTAGTTTCATGAAACGTGCATTTGAAGATCGATTGGGTGAACTGACTGAATACCACGCGGGTAAATATTCAAAAGCAGTTATTGACATGACTCGTATTAGTCATCCTAAAAGGAAGGTAATAGAAGCAACAAAGATTTTGAGTCCTTTGATGAAAAATGGAAAATTGCCATTGGAGGACTCAGCAATTACTTGGGAAAAGCATCGCTCACTAGGCAAAACTTGGGTTGAAACATTTGATGCCATGAATGGTCGCATACCGCATATGGCGGCTCTTCGAAATTTACGTGGATTTGCTCAAAGTAATCCTGGTATTGAGTATATGAAACAATATTGTTCTATGCTGTTATCCGGTGTAAAGAATGGTAAGCAATTTCCATTTCGTTATATTTCTGCTTATGAAGAATGTAAAAACGCTTCTACATTAACTAGCGTCCCTATATCTGTAGATAGGGAAGCTATAAAGAAGAAGAAGGGTTATATTCCAAAAGAAAAACCGCCTATTAAGGCGATTTATTTCGAAATGATGGAAAAGTGTTTGGAAGAATGTTTAGAAAAGTCGATTGAAAATTTTCCGTCTTTGAAAGGAGATGTGATGGTTCTAAGTGACAATAGTGGATCTGCACATGGCGCATTCACATCGCAGTATGGTACGCGTACTGTAGCTGACATTGGAAATTTGTCTGCTTTATTGACTGCTTTATCTTGTACTGGAAAAGGTGTTGTAGGTGTATTTGGTGACAGATTACATGAATATACTGTAGACAAGAGCAAACCGTTTCTTAAGCAATATGAAGAAATTCGTAAACTAGGAAAAACCGTTGGTGGAGCCACAGAAAATGGTATTTGGGTATTCTTCAAAAGAGCATTTGCTAATGTAGCAGATTATTCTTATGATCACTTATTCTGTTATTCTGATATGCAGGCGGGACATGGTCAACTTTATGGTCACGATCATCAAATGAGTAACAAATACCAATGGAATAGGTCTGTAAGTAGAGGACATAAATACATCGATGTAATGTCTTTGATCAATGACTATCGTAAAACATTGAATCCTAAAATAAATGTTTTCATGGTTCAAACTGCGGGATACAACGATGCTATTATTCCTCAAACAACTTATAGAGGAGCTATACTAGCCGGGTGGACTGGTAACGAAGTCGTTTATGCGGATAAGTTGGTGAATTTGTGGGATGAAGTAGAGAGGTGATCATATTTTTGGTGTATGTGACCTTCCAGTGTTTTTTTAATTTAAACAGAAGGTGATATAATTTAATTAATAAAGAACATGGAAAATAAACCAGATAAATATATTTCTGAAAGAGGGTATACTATAAAAAAATCATGCTTGTCAAAAGAAGAACATAATAAAATAAAAAAAGATTTAACTGTTAGCCCTTTCACAATTAAAGGTTATACAAACATGCCAACACCAAAATTTAAGGTATATTTAGAATCAAAAACAAAATACTATTTACCAAGATTCTATGGGATATCTGAATTTGGAAAAGTATATACAAATTATTTAGAAGAACTAGATCATGGCGAAAGTATATGTCAGGATTTTCATGGTCAATTAAAAGAAATTCAAGTACCAATTGCATCTAAAATGATTGAAGAACTTAAATCAACCGGGGGAGGTATATTAAATTTGCATTGTGGAATGGGTAAAACAGTATTAGCAATTTATATAATTGCTCAAATGAAAAAGAAAACATTAATTATCGTTCATAAAGAGTTTTTAATGAATCAATGGAAAGAAAGACTTAACCAATTTCTTCCTAATGCAAAAGTCGGAATAATTCAACAAAACAAAGTTAAAGTTGAAAATCATGATGTTGTTATTGCAATGCTACAAAGTGTTGCTATGAAAAATTATGAAAGAAATATATATGAATCGTTTGGTTTTACAATAATTGACGAAGCCCATCATATATCGTCTCAAGTTTTTTCTAGAGCTTTACCTAAAATTTCAACAAAATATATGTTAGGATTATCAGCAACTTTAGATAGGAAGGATGGATTAAGAAAAGTGTTTGAATGGTATTTGGGAAAACCAACCGTTTGTGTTCAGAACATGGATGTTGGTGAAGTAGTTGTTAATGTTGTTAAATTAAATGATCCACAATATCAAGTACCATTTTACAATGGTAATGGCAAGTTAAATTTAGCAAAATTAATCAATACATTAGTAATTTCACCAAAACGAATGAAAATTATTTTAGATTGGATTCAGAAATTTGTTGAAGAAAATAGAAAAATATTAGTTTTATCTGAAAGAAGAAAGCATTTAGAAGAAATAGATTTAAAAGCAAAAGAACTTGGTTTGGAATGTGGATTTTATTTTGGAGGATTATCTCAACAAAAATTAAAAGAATCTGAATCAAAACAAATAATATTAGGAACATATCACATGATATCAGAAGGTTTTGATCTTTCATCATTAGATTCTTTGATATTTGCTTCACCAAAAACAGATGTTGTTCAAGCTACTGGAAGAATACTTCGCCAAGGTAAAAATAGAAAAACTATACCAACTATAGTAGATATTGAAGATCAAATAGAATATTTGAAGAAAAAATCTAAAACCCGAATCTCTTATTACAAAAAAAACAAATTTACAATAAATATATGCTAAATAAATACTATAATATGTAAAGTACATAAAAATGAAATGCTTAATTGATTGTTAATAATGATAAGAAACAATATGAAGTTTTTATTGTACATACTTTTGAATATTTATGCTATATTTTCATCTAATTCATTAAATTTACCAACTAAAAACTATCCAACAAAAGTTTTTGTTAGACTGGAATTGAAACATATGACTCCTATTCTAAATACATTATCGACATATACAACCGCAAAATTTTCGCAAGCAAATTCAACAACTAAAGAAATGTTTGCATCTTATTGTCAAAAAATACGCGAAGCACAATATTTTATGAATACACAACCAGACAAATTAATTTATATGGGATGGATACCTTTAATGAATGATGCTAGAATGATTAAATTTCGTGATTATAAAAAACCTAGAAGAAACGATAACATTGATATACCATATAGAAAAGTCCCAACATATTTTATATTTATAGAACCAAATGATCAATCAAATACACTAATAATACAAAAAATTATTAATAATCCTACAATAGATATTGATATTGATGTTTCCGAATTAAAAAAAGATTTGGTTTCAATGGCAAAAGACATAAATGCTACTTTAGATTTTAATCCATTAAAATCATTTGACAATGGAAGATGGTTTTTGATATTATCTGAATCGAAAATGTTAGAATGTACACAATAAAAAACAAAAAAATGAAGTAACATTCTAATATAAAATCAATATTCAGTATTAAATATTTTAAAATGATTAAAAATTCTTATGTTTTTGAACAAGTATTTGGTAATGATGTATTAAATGAAATAAATCAATTCATTATTAATCCAATTAAAGAATCGATTGAAATATACAACAGTTCTTTATTGAAAGAAATATGCAATATATATGATAATTATTGTGTTTTTACTCAAAAAAAAGTAAGAAAATTACAAAAACAATTAGTATATTGTAAAAATTATGAATTTCAACAAGATATTAGAGAATCTATTGCTGATTGTTATTGGAATATGAATTATGTAACCGACTATGAGTTAATGAAATTTCAACCAAGAGTTTTAACCGAATATGAGTTAATGAAATTTCAACCAAGAGTTTGTTAAAAAATTGATTTGTAATAGTTGCATGTATATATTGCATTTTAATAATAAATCTTTTTATAATGAAAGACATTATGAAGCAATTATCTATTATTAAGAAATTACCAAAATTACCATTACAATATAGAAAACAATTAAAATTAACTCAATTAGATAAAGACATTTTTAGTTTATCTAAATCTTCTTTTTTAAACTATGCTATGACACCTATTATTGGTGCCGTTGATACTTAATGGATATCTAAATTAAATCACGGTTCCATGTTAGCAGGACAAGGTACTGGGGATAGATTATTCAATTCAATATTTAGCATGATATCTTTTACACCCGCTGTAATTACACCATTAATTTCAAGATATCATGCCTTTAATGACAAAGAAAATATGGTAAATACAATTAGTACAAGTATATTTTTAGTTAGTGGTTATGGTAGTTTAATTACATTGTTTTTATTTTTTAAAACTAAATATTTAGTTAAAACAATTATACCTGAAATATCACCATCTTATTTGTATGCATGTCATTATTTCCAATTAAGATGTTTAGGATTAATTTTTGCATTATTGAATTCATTAGCATTTGCTATTTTACGAGGTCAAAAGGATTTAAAAACACCAATGCGTTTTAATGTATATTCACAATTATGTAATGCTATTTTAGATCCAATTTTTATGCAATTTATGGGAGTTAGAGGAGTTGCTTTAGGGACGCTTATTTCTGAAATTTTTGGATTTATTTTATTTTATTCAAAATTGTACAAAGATAAAATAATTAATTTTGGTTTGATTAAATATAATCAAATTTTAAAAATAGTAACACAAGGATTAAGTGTTCAATTAAGAGGAGTGTCTCTGAATTTAGTATTTTTATTAGCATCTAGAAAAATTCAGCATATTGATTATACAGATAAATTAGCTGCAACACACGTATTAAATTTACAATTGTTTGAATTCGGTTTTATACTTAGTTATTCTTATGGATTAATATCATCAATATTGATTCCTAGATATAAAGATCCGAGTTTTGTTATAAAACGACTTCATAAATGGGGATTTTTAGTCAGTACTATAGTTGCAACAATTCACTTGTTTGGTTTCAAAATATTACGATTTTTTACTTCTGATACACAAATACTAATGCATAGTAATATGCTTATACCAATTGGAGCACTTTTTCAAGCGGTTAATACATTTACTTGTATTAATGAAGGTACTAGTCAAGGTCTCGGAATGTATAAAGTATTGGGTAGTGGCGCCGCTTTAGCATTGGCATTTTTTTCATTAATTATAAATAAAACGTCAAATTTACAAGAAATATGGGTCGGATTTATAATGTGCGCTTTGATTAGAATATATGTAAATATACATTTTATAGGTTCAAAGTTAAAAAATATAAAATCAAGAAATGACTAAATCTACATTTCTTCATTATAATGATCATCATCATTATCAAAATTTTGCCCATATTCACTTGTAAATGAATTTGGTCCAGAATCTTCTGAATATGCATTTTGTACAGTACTAATATCAAATTGTTTTTGTAATCCTTTCGCATATAGTCCGAGACTTCTGTTTTGTTGTTCTTTATTTATCTTTTGTTCAACTTTATTATTCGCATTCTTGTTATAAAAACTACTTGCCTCATCTTCGGCTGCAGATGCATATATGCTTTCAACTGTTGATTTTTGCATACTAAGATTATTTCCACAAAACTTTTGCACATTTTCAATATAATAACTAAACACTCTTTCTAATACATTTAAATAATTTGTATATTGCAATTCAGACTCAGGTTGTTCATTTATTAAATGTTGCATTAAATAGATCCAATTTTGTTTTGATGAATTTTTATTAGAATTTATTCGTATATACTCACGAAATTGTATTATATGTGGACGAATTGTTTCAATCAGTTTATCTGAAAATTCTATGTTTTTAATATAATTTCTTATTTCATATATTTCACTTAGCCAACTATTCATTCTATCTCCATATCCTTTATCTTTTAATGTTGATAATTTTTTTGGAAATTTAAAATCAATACTAGATGTAGAAGATTGTAAAATAATATAGCAAAGATTTGATAATAAACATTTATAGTTCTTTTCTTCATTTTCATCAACTGTTTTCAATAAATACCATTTATTATCATTAATTATTTTTTTTGAATTATATAATTCCCATTGTAATAATTTTGGTTTTACAATATTATTTGCAATCTTATTTAAATGAATAGATTTTTTTGATGATTTTTCAATTAATGGTTGTTCATATTTTAATGGTTTAATATTATTTGATAATATTAATTGAGATGTTTTAATCGATTTGAATATACTATTCTTTTTTATTTTTTTAACATAAGAATATTTGTATTCATTTTCTTTGATACTGTTATATTCCCATAAAGTCTTTGAATACTTTTTTAAAGTTTTTTCGTTAAATATACTAATATCTTCAGCCCATGGTGGTATTGTTCCACCTTTCTTAAAATCTTCAGATAATTTTGAATATATTTTTAGTTTTCCTTCTTCAGATATATTTAGTCTTGAATATAAATATGATGTTATATAAATACCTACTAATTTCCAAAGTTTTTTTGTATAATTCTCTTTTGATTTAACTAATTCTTGTTTTAGCCGTTTGTATATTGCAGGAATTTTTTTATCTTTTGGATCTTTCTTTTTTAAAGAATTGAAAGCAACTAGCAACTTTTCTATATTTTTTTCAAATCTCATTAGTTTTTTTGAAGCATTAATAATATCTGAATTCTTTTCAAATTTCTCCGGATAAGAATATTGATTAATAAAAGTAATCCAATCATCCGTGTTAAAAAATTTTGTACCTATTATTATATATTCTTTAAAATCAATATTGAATCCTATTTTATATTGTACTTTTGAATTAAATTCAGTTATTAAGGTTTTAAATCCACTCATAAATCCAATTCTCATAAAAGTATCATGATTCTCATCAAATTTTATGTTTTTATCGTTTTTCTCAGGTAAATAATTAGGAATATAAGATTTGTTATCTAAATAATTATATTCATTTTCTTTAAAACCTAAAAATTCATTATTAATAATACTAACTATGTTTGTTGTATGTCCTTCTTCTTTACCCCATTGATTTAATAAACAGTCATAAAGTTGTTTTGATTCTGAATTATAAGTAACATTTTGTATCTTGAGTTTTAATAATTCATGTCTAGGCACAAATTTCTCTTTAGTTAGAATATCAATAAAATAATAAGGATTTTCTCCCTTTATAGCATCACGTACAAATTTACCACTTGTAAGTATATGTATTTTATTAAATATTTCTGTATCAGGATTCTTTTCAGCATCATTCCAAGCTTTTCTACTTGGATTTATTTTTTCAACTATTTCTTCTTTTGGCAATTTCATAATATTTTTTTTTGATTCAGTCATTTGTACAACATTTCTTGATAATTTTTCTTGTAAAATTTTATTTTTCATTATTTGTTCCAAATATTCCTTTCTTTGATTATTACCCATTGGAATATTTGTTCCAATTTCATAATTATTAAGCAAATAACTTGCAACTTGTGGATTTAATTTACTCATATTGATAGCTATATTTCTAGGCCAAACAACAGAATTATCCCATATTAATGTATTATCAATATTGATATTTTTATGATTAATTTTCAAATATGATCCAATATTTGGTTTTTTTACTTTTTCTTTTATTTTTGTATTGCTATTTTTTATTAATGGATAACTATTAATTTTTTTGTATTTTAGTTTATTATTTTTTAATATATTAAGTTTATTATCCATTTTAGGAATCAAATTTGCATATTCAATTGGTATATCATGCTTATTTATATTAAAAACTTCTAACATATTTATGTCTTCTTTAATTGCTTGTTCAAACTCTTCTTTATTGGGTGGTAAGTTTGTAAATTCAAAATCAGTTCCTCTAATATTATATTTTAAAATATTTACTTTATCTGAACTATTCAAAATTGAACGACTATTATTATACATATATGCAGGATTCAAAACTATATTTCTATATGAAGCATCTTTTGCTTCACTGTTGTGGGTGATCGATTCTGAATTGTTATTATCAACTATTAATAATGGACTTATTTCATTCTGAACAAAACTAAAATATGGATTACTTTCTTCATAAAAATTAGTATTTGTTTCATGAATAACATAATCAGATAAAATTGGTATTATATGTTCACTTTTCATTATTGAATTTGAAAAATCTAAACTTGAATTGAATTCCTTTTTCAAACTATTGAATATTCTGTCTATTAGTTTTATCACATCGTCTCCTGATAAATCTTTCGATTTGAACATCAATCTTAAAGATTTTCCTATAAACTCTCTCTTTTGTTGTTTCGTTAATTCTTTATCATCTTCATTAATTTCATCTTTCATTGTAAAAATTTGTTTTGGCTTTCCATCATCTTCATTCGTGTCTTCATCACTATCATCATCACTATCATCACTATCATCATCACTAGAAGAATAAGATACTTCACAAAAATCAACAATTGATGATGCTGATATATTTTTTTTTGATATTCCTTTTGATATATCTACATACAATTCTTCTGCATTCTCATCTTCATTGTTAATACAAGTTATTATTCCATTTTCTTTATCAATATTCAATATTTCAAAAAGATCACCACTTTTACCATGTAAATCACTAGAATTATTAGAAAATATTGCGTTGTAATTTTTTTGTGATTCAATATTTTTTACCAAATCAATATTTTCTCCATCCAAATATTTGATACATATGAAACTATTCTCTAAATTTTCTTTTATAATAACAACTTCATCTTTATTCTTTTTCCAACTACCATTTTCATATTCAATACTTATCCAATCATCATTCGATATTGTAAATAAGTCACATATTGAATTTTTTGTTTTTGTAATTTCAGCATAATTATTGTCAGAATCCAAATAAGTAACAATTCCAACAACATCTTTGATTGAACATGTATCTCCTAGTTTCATTAATAAATAGTTCTTTTTTATTAATAATATTTCCGTTAAAAATTTAATATAAAAAAAGTGACATAATGAATATATTTATGGTAGTATTTATAAATTATGGTAACACATGTTATTTAAATGTTATACTTCAAATCTTTCTTCATGTTGATATATTAGTTAAAAATAAACAATGGGTACATATATTGATAAAATTAAAACAATTAAAGAAAAATTGTCCATTCAAACCTAATTTGATATATAATTTTTTAAAATTAAATAAACATTTTAAAATTGGTCAACCACATGATGCCCACGAAGCATTTTTACATATACTAGATTATGTTGATGATATTTCATTCAAAGGTGTTTTATTATATAAAATGGAAACAACAAATAAACCTTTAGAAATTAACAAAAATAAAGAATTTTTTACATCTATAGAACTTGCTTTAACTCATTCAAATTTATATGACAACTTAAATGAATTTTTCAAATCTGAATTAATAAGTGGTTGGAAAGATAAACACAATAATGTTAGAAATATTATTAAATCCGGTTATATATTGGATTTTCCAAATAATCTTGCAATAGTATTAAAACAAACACAACATATTAAGAAAAGAATTCAGTATGACCATATATTGGATATGACAAAATATGCAGCAAATCCAAATAAAAAAGAAAAATATGAACTTGTATCAGTAATAATACATTCAAATTACCATTATTATGGCTATTTTAAAAACAACAATATTTGGTATTTATATAA
>Ga0163180_10000273_pt1 | contig 29559 bp, 37 predicted proteins | sample AtlANTMetagenome_2_FD_109647 | JGI IMG/M metagenome (GOLD analysis project Ga0163180, IMG submission 109647) | Marine eukaryotic phytoplankton communities from the Atlantic Ocean - Atlantic ANT 4 Metagenome | ecosystem: Environmental > Aquatic > Marine > Oceanic | place: North Atlantic Ocean...
GGCTTGCCGGACGGCACTAGAGTAATAACTCCAATAGCAGGTTTTCCTACTACCGTTAACCCTATTTTTCAATCTAACTTTTTACCAACTTTCGTAGATATTGACTTAGATACTTTAAACCTTAATTTAGAACAGGTAGAGGAGAAGGTTAAGTTAGGCGCTAAAGTAATTACTTTTGCTCATGTATTAGGAAATCCTCCTAATATGGATAAGTTAATGGAAATTGTAAAAGACAATAATTTACTTTTATTAGAGGATTGTTGTGATGCCTTAGACTCCACTTACAAAGGCAAGAGGTTAGGTAGCTTTGGAGAGTTCTCTTCATGCTCGTTTTATCCGGCTCATCATATAACCATGGGTGAGGGAGGGTTTGTTGCAACTGATACCCACTTAAAAGAAACAGTAGCTAGAAGTTTGCGTGAGTGGGGCAGAGGTTGTTATTGCGTTGGTAAAAAAGCTGGTTTATCTAAAAAAGGTTCTTGCGGTAGACGATTTGATAATTGGTTAGAATCAATTCCAGATCAAATATTTGACCACAAATATGTTTATGACGAAATTGGTTACAATCTAAAGCCTATAGAAGTTCAAGCGGCAATGGGTTTAGAGCAGCTTAAAAAACTCCCTTCTATAACACAAAGAAGAAAAGAAAATCATGCCGATCTATGTAAAGCTTTTTCAAAACATGAAGAGCACTTCATCCTCCCAAAAGCTCAAGAAGGTAGCGATCCAAATTGGTTTGCTTTTGCGGTAACTATAAAAGATGGCGCTCCATTTACTAGAAATCAAATTGTCAGCTACCTAGAGGATAACAAAATTCAAACGAGGCCTTATTTTGCTGGCAACATTATGCTTCAGCCTGCCTACAAGGGATACATGGACTACAAGACAATAGCTAGAGATTATCCAAACGCTAGAAAGGTAACGACAGACACTTTCTTTTTAGGTACAAGCCCAGTTATTACAAAAGAGCAGATAGATTATGTGGAAGAAAAATTAGATTATTTCATAAAAAATTTATAGAATAAAGAGTGTCTAAAATTGTATACATTACCGGCTGTCTAGGATTTATAGGCTCTTATGTAACTAGAAAGTGCTTGGATGCTGGTTTTTACGTAAGGGGGGTAGACTGCATTTCCTATGCTGCAAATAAAGAGTACTTAGCAGAATTTAATAAAAGCGATAACTTTGTTTTCGAAAATAAAAATATTAATGATATTGAATTTCTGTATGATTGTGATTACTTCATAAATATCGCAGCGGAAACCCATGTTGGAAATTCTATCGTATGCAGCAAAGATTTCGTCAACTCCAACGTAAACGGAGTTCATAATATTTTAGAGCTATTGCGGAGGCATAGGGGAGAACACAGCCACAAACCCACTTTAATTCATTTCAGCACAGATGAAGTTTATGGGGATATTTCTGAGGGAGTGCACTCTGAAAAAGATTTGCTAAAACCTAGCAATCCGTATTCTGCCACTAAAGCTGCGGCCGATATGTTAGTTCTAGCTTGGTCTAGGACATATAAACTTAACTATGTAATTCTTAGGCCTACGAATAATTATGGCTTAGGTCAGTATGTAGAAAAACTTTTACCTAAAGCTATTAAGTATCTTAGCTTAGGTAGGAAAATTCCTCTCCATAATAATGGCGATCCTGTTAGAAATTGGCTACATGCAGACGATACAGCCTCTGCTGTTATGAAGATTATAGAAAAAAATGTAGTTAATGAAATATATAATATATGTGGCGGGTTTGAGCAGAAAAATATAGAAGCTGTAAAACAAGTCATTGAATGTTTTTTCAAAAAAGGAACCGAAGACAATGATGACGAGATGTTAGGCGCGTTGTCTTCTATACGTCATGATGATTATATAGACTATTCTTACAGCAGAGCTGGTCAAGATGTCAGGTACGCTTTAGATGATTCAAAACTTAGAAGTCTAGGATGGAAGCCTAATAAAATTTTCAAACACGAAATTTCCGATATAGTGGATAATCATAAAAATAAATTCACTTGGTAGAATGATCTCTATTCATAAAATACAAAAACGAATTCTTGATATATGCTACAAAAACAAGTTGAGTCATATAGGCAGCTATATAAGCTGCCTGCCTATTCTTCATAGGATATTTAGCGACAAGCATCCCGCAGATAAAGTCGTGCTTTCCTGCGGGCATTCGTCAGTAGCTCTATATTGTTGTCTCGAGGCGTTCGAAGATGAAAACGCAGAGGCTCTTTTGGAAAAGCATGGGTGTCACCCCAACTTAGATCCAAGGTCAGGTATAGACTGCTCAACAGGCAGCTTGGGATTGGGTATAACTGTTGCGGTTGGTTATGCTGTATCTAACCCTAATATAAAAGTCCATTGTGTCATATCTGACGGAGAATGCGCGGAAGGCTCTGTCTGGGAATCTCTAAATTTTATATCTAAAAATAATATTAAAAATATAAATATATATGTGAACGCGAATGGTTATTGCGCCTATGATTCTGTTGACTTGGTAGACCTTAGAAAAAAACTTGCAGCTTTCGTACCAGATAGACAGTTATATTTTTATGAAACAGATTTTCTTGATATACCTTGCCTAAAAGGACTTAATGCCCATTATCACATAATGTCTGAAGAAGACTATAACAAAGCTCTGGCTCACGCGGACGCATACGAGCAATATTGCGAAGATTATTATAGCACGGAGGTTTTTTGACTGAATGAAAAGAAAAGAATTTGCTGAAGTATTACATGATTTGATGGGTAAAAATCAACCTATTTGTTTACTCACTGCTGATCTCGGTTATGGCTTGTGGGACAAAATTAGAATTGACTACCCTGACAGATTTATTAATACCGGCTCTTGCGAGCAGTTGGCGATAGGCATGGCTTGTGGCATGGCTTTATCTAATAAAATACCTGTAGTTTATTCCATTACTCCATTTTTATTATACAGGCCTTTTGAGTTGATAAGAAATTTTTTAGACAAAGATAAAATACCGATTACTCTAGTAGGCGGGGGCAGAGACAAAGACTATGGCAAGCTAGGGTATTCTCATTGGGCTCACGATGACTTAGATATATTATCTACATTTGATAACATAAAAAAATATAAAAAAGAAAACTTGGACGCAGAATCTATTAAAAAAATAATTTTAGATTTTCCTCGTCGACCCACTTATATAAATCTTGAAAAGTGAATATTCTAGTTACAGGCTCGAAAGGATTTTTAGGCAGTTATTTGTGCCAGCATCTTAGAAAATTTCAACTTAACGTCGTAGAGCTTCACAGAGGCGTACTTGACTTAACAAATTCTAGTCAAGTAAATGAATTCTTTTCAAGGACAGACAATTTTGATTGCGTCATTCATTGTGCAGCCAAAGGAGGGAGCAGGTTAAAAGAAGATGAAAGCACAGTTTTGAATGACAATCTTAGAATGTACTACAACCTGCTAGACAATAGAAAATCATATCATAAATTTATATCTTTTGGCTCAGGCGCAGAGTTATACAAAACGAACACTGCTTACGGTTTTAGTAAAAAAATTATTTACGAATCTATCAAGAAGAATGATTATTTTTATAATTTAAGAATATATGGCTTATTTAACTGTGGCGAGTTAAATACTAGGTTTATAAAATCAAACTTATTGAAGCTGATATACAACGAAGACATGGTGGTCCATAAAAATAAATATATGGATTTTTTTCACATGGATGATATTTTAAAATTGATAAATTTTTATATTTTCTCCGAAAACCTTCCTAAAGTTGTAGACTGTTGTTATAAAGATAAAATTAATCTTTTTGATATATGTAAAGAAATATCGAAATTAGACCAATCATATTCTAAAAAAATAAAAATACTAGAAGCGGGCGAAGATGCGGAATATACTTCGAGATATAGAGACTTACCTATAAAGTGTCAAAGCTTGTCCGACAGGATAAAACAAACTCACAAAGAGTTAGTTGCTGATATAGGGTACTGGAGCTAGTTATGAATGTTTTAATTAATGCCGATTGCGGGGATTCGATTTATGCTTTACCTCTCCTAAAAAAATTCAGAAGTGCTGGCTTTATATTTCCTGTAAATGCAGATCCAAACCATCAGACTCCTACAGAGAAAAAGCCAGACCTTTTAGCAAGACTTTTATTTCAGCAGCCATACATAAAGTCTTTTGGTCATATCTCAAGAAATATGTATAGAGCTTTTTTTCATGATTCTGACCTTATCAGAAACTTAGACAAAAAAGAGTTTTTTGAAGTCAGTAAATTCTTTTTCAAGAAAGTTTCTAAAGAGTCATCGAAAGAAGATTCTGTTAATTTAAATGTGTCTTTAATAGACTACTATTCAGAGCTGCTAGGCCAACCTGTCATAAAAGAACTAACTTTCGATAAGCCAGATGCAGAAAGCTATGTAAACTACATGCCTAATCTATACTGGCTTCCTTCTGAATATGATTCGCACTTTTCGACTTTACTCGAGTTGATAGTAGAGAGATTTAACCTACCAAAGTCGACTTTGACAGACCGTTGGTTAGACCTGCCAGAATCTATCCCAGCTTTACACGATAAAAAGTACACAGTTAGCCGGTCTAATAGGCATAACTCCACTTCTAGCATTATGAAGAAGGTTATAGACAGGCTTGGCGCTGAAAACTTTTGTTTTTTAGGACTGCCTGATGAGCATGAATCTTTTTGCGAGCAGGTATGTGAGGTTGACACGATCCAAACCCAAGACCTATATGACGTCGCTGTCGCTATTGAGCTAGGAGAAATGCACCTATGTAATCAAAGCTCCCCTCTAGCTATAGCGGAGGGGCTTAAAAAACCAGTTATTCTGGAGATATCTCCAGATGTCCCAAATTGTAATTTTTCTAAATACAGAAAAGACTTCATTCAGACCTTTGAGAAAGATTCTAAAATAATTATGTTGAATGATTTAGTTAATTCGGAGAATGGTCACGAGCTGCCTCCTGTATTTTCTGATTTAAATTTAGAAAAAGTAGAAATTCCTTATTTATTAGAATATAATATACCATACGGGTCCGAGGTCCATAAAAAAGACAAGAAGTACATAAATTATTTTACAATATAGTATGTTTGGAGTTTTACATGTTTTCACGGAAAACCACAGAGCGCAAGCTGAGGTAACCATACAGAATAAAAAAGATTATTGCGCTAAGCACGGTTATAAGTATATAGAGATTAATTCTCATAAGTATTTAGATCTTTCCAAAGGCGATATTCCTTGCACCGGGCTACCTCCTGCTAATATTGCTGTAGGCTGGTCTAAAATAAAGCTTCTCGAAAATATTCTTAGGGACAACCCTACGATTGATTGGATTTTTTGGATAGACACAGACGCATTATTCATGGATTTTAATGTTAAGTTAGAAGATCTTGTTGATGACGAATCTTTTTTTATTGTTGGTAGAGACTGTAATGGGATAAACGTAGGCACATTCTTTATCAGAAATTGCGAAAAATCTTTAAGGTTTTTAAAAGATATATGGGAAACTGGGCCGGTAGTTGGAAACTGGTGGACAGAAACAGAACAGGGCCAAATAGACTTACATGGATTGAAAAAAGAATACAGGAATGGCTATAGCGTCGTCTCTAACAAAGAGTTCAATTCTTATATTCATAATTGCGACCCCGGCGTTATGCCATGCCACAAATATGAAGAGAACGATGGCCATTTCGTAGTGCACTTGCCCGGGCAGCCAGATAAAGAAAATAAACTCAGAGACCTTTTGACGAAAGTTGTGAAGTGAAAATAACTTTATTAGGGAAAGGAGACTTGGTGATATCCATAGCTGAATGGTTATATTATAATTCTTTTGTAGGTATAGAGATAGAAAGAGTTGTCCCTGTTGTCCCTGAGCCTGAATGGTGTCCGTCTCTTAAAGACTGGGGGTTTAGTAGAAGTATAGATGTTGTAGAGTCCGGTGATTACAGAGACATTGAAGGCCCAGTGGATTTAGCCATCTCTGTATTTTACGAAAAGATTATCAAACAGGACTTTATAGACCGCTGCCGTAAAATAATTAATTTGCATAATTCTCCTTTGCCAAAATACAGAGGGGTCAGACCTATTAACTGGGCTTTAAAGAACAATGAAGTTAGTCATGGCGTTACTATACATGAAATAACTTCTGGGATAGATGATGGGCCTATATATGGCCAAATTATTTACCCAATATATCCGGACATAGAAGAAGTAAGGGACGTCTATAATAAAAGTAAAAAATATGGTTTTGATTTATTCAAGGAGGTTTTCCCTGTTTTAGATAATGTCACCCCTTATCAACAAGATGAATCTAAAGCGACATATTATTCTAATAAAGATATTCCTAAGCTGGGAGACAGGTCAGATTTTACAAGATGAAAGTTGGATTAGTAGGAACAGGTTATTGGGGTCAAATTCTTTTAAGCAATTTAAAAGAAGAGGGTTTTGATATTATAACTTACGATCTTTATGACGCTAAAGCAGATACGAATAAAAGATCAGATTTAGATTCTTGCGACAAAGTTTTTATTGTTACGCCCGTTGCTTCACACAGTGAGAATTGTAGATATTTTCTATCTAAAGGCATAGACGTGTTTTGCGAAAAGCCTCTGGTTATGTCATACATGGAGGCTATAGATTTATACGGCTTAGCAGAAGAAAATAAATGTCAGTTATTTGTAGATTGGATTTTTACCTACAACAATCAAGTTAACACTATTAAAAAATTAGTAGGGTCAGAACTTTCATTAGAAGATGGCTCAATTAACTTCCACGGTTCTTTAAAGAGCGTTAGTATGAACAGACTAAACCTCGGGCCTGTAAGACATGACGTTTCAGCGAAGTACGATTTAGCTTCTCATGACGTTAGTATAATTTTATACATGCTCGGAGAAATGCCTAAAAAGGCAAATTGGATAGGCTATAAAAGATATCATAATTCTAAAACCAACGACAGCTGCCATGGTCTACTTCATTTCAACAATGAAACCAGAGGTGATACTATAGTTCAAATAAATGCTAGTTGGCATTACGGTAAAAAAGATAGGCTATGTATTTTTGAATTCGAAAAAGGTTTTCTGACTTGGGATGACAAAGAAAACATACTTGAATTTAATGGTAAAAATTTATTTGAAGAAGGCCCTTCTCCTTTGAAAAATTCCATACAGGCTTTCTTAAATGGGAATACTGAAGGCAATATGGATCTAACATTAAATACATTGCAGGTACTGGAACATGAAAATTCTTTTTAATGATTTAGCCGCTCAAAACTTACCGTTATACGATAAGTTTCTATCTAGGCTGGAGGGTATTTTTAAAAACTCTAGCTATATACTAGATAAAAATGTTTCTGAATTTGAAGACTTATTCTCTTCTTATTCTAATAGAAAATATTCTGTAGGTACTAGCAACGGTACAGATGCCATCAAACTTTGCATCAAAAGCTTTGAGCCAAATAAAAATACTTTAGTTATTACTCAGGCTAATACTTTTGTTGCCACCGTTATAGCTATATTAGACGCGCAACCAGACTTAGCTTTACGTCTTGTTGATGTAGACGAAAGCTATCAAATGGATATGAGCCTACTAGAGAAGCTGCTTTCTGAAGAAAGAAATAGTTATGAAGATTGTATAGTTGTGCCTGTTAGCATGTATGGTCATACTTTTGACAAACAAAGACTAACAGAGTTAAAAGATAAGTATGATTTTTCTATTGTAGAAGATTGTTCTCAGGCTCATGGTTCAAAATTTCAAGACGGCACTTTGTCGGGGACTGTCGGGGACTGTTCAGCTTTTTCTTTGTATCCGGGGAAAAACTTAGGGTCAATAGGTGACGCAGGAGTCGCTAATACTGACTCAGAAAAAATCTATGAAAACTTGAAGATGATAAGAAATTACGGAAGTAAAAAGAAGTATCATCACGATAAGTTTGGTTTTAATCATAGGCTCGACCCAGTTCAAGCCGCTTTCTTGTGTGAAAAAATAAAAGTTATTGATGACTACAATTCTAAAAGAGTCAAGGTCGGCCAGAATTATACCGAACGGATTACCAATCCCCTAATAAAAACTTTTAACAACTCCTCTTATTGTAGCTATAATACATATCATATATATCCTGTCTTAGTTGAAGATAGAGAGAGGTTTGTTTCTTATCTTGACAATATGGGAATACAAAATGGTATTCATTATCCTATTGCTATAGAGAAGATGCCATTTTTTGAAAAATATAAGTTTGAGAATCCTAAGACTTTGGAATATTGTGGAAAGTTGGTCAGTTTGCCGATTCATCCTTTTATGCCTGAAACGGATTTGAACTATGTTATAGAAGCGATTAATAATTATGAGTAAAGTATACAGCTGCATAATGTTCTTCAACGAGAACGATTTATTGGAATTAAAAATAAATCAAGAGCAAAATTTTGTTGACCAATTTATTATTGTTGAAGCCGGAGAAACTCACACTGGGTTAAAAAAGTCTTATAATTTTGACCATGAAAGGTTTAAAAAATACGGAGACAAAATAATTTATGCTAAGTTCGACTCGTTCTCTGAGGAGATGAGTAAGTATCCCAACTTAGCTTCTGAAGATTTTATCAATATCCATAAGAGTCAACCCAACTGTAATGGTGAGGATTGGGGCCGAGAAAATTTTCAAATTGAATACACGGTAAAAGTATTGAGAGATAATAATCCCGAACCGGGATCGTTAGTTTTCTTTGGTGGCTTGGACGAGCTTTTTAGAGAAGAGGCTTTTGCTAAAGCCAGAGCCATCTTTGACAAAAAAGAAAAGTATAGCTTATATTCAAAAGTTTTTCACCACTACAAAAGTCCCGTCTACATGGATGCAGTAGTTCATTTTGAGTTAGACCTCTATGCTTTTAAGTTTAATCTTTTCAGTAAAAAAGATACTTGCGGGTTAGTTACCACCTTGGAGAATCTAAGTATTCATAAAATCTCAGAACTTAGAGCTTTTGCTATATGTAGCCACGAAGCTTTGGCTAATGGCGGATGGCACTTTACTTTCTTGGACGACACGGACGGAGAAAAGGCTTTGAAGAAATACAAGAGCTGGGCTCACTCTAGAGATGTGGCAGCAGGAAGAGATTCTTATTTTGAAATGAAAGATAAGGAGGAGGCTGTAAAAACTGTCTACAGAGATTATAACTTAAAAATTAATAATAACTTTACATCAGAAACTCACCCGAAATACTTAATTGATAATTTTAAAAAATATGAAAAGTATTTTGCAAAAGAATAAAAAATAAAAATATGAAAAAAGTATTAATTACAGGTATCTTAGGCCAAGACGGCGCAAACATGGCTGATTATTTGCTTGGTTTGGGTAAATTTAAAATTTATGGAATGATTCGTAGGTCAGGCTCTCCTAACCATGATAATATTTGCGATTTTGAAAACAATGATAATTTTGAACTCGTAGACGGAGATCTTACAGATTCATCAAGCATAGACAGATTAGTAAAGGAGCTTTTGCCAGATTACATTATTAACTTTGGAGCCAATTCTTTTGTTGGGGTTAGTTGGGATATGCCTCTGAGTGTTCTAGATGTAAATACTGGCGGAGTAATCCGCTTCTTAGAAGCTATTAGAAAATTTAAGCCTGACTGTAGATTTTACAGTGCAGGCTCTTCTGAAGAATTTGGTGATGTGGACTATAGCCCACAGGACTTAAAGCATCCAATCAAGCCAAGAAGTCCTTATGGAGCCTCTAAAGCTTCTGCTAGACATATGGTAAAAGTCTACAGAGAGTCTTACGATATTTACGCTATCCATTCTATACTCTTTAATCACGAAGGGCTTAAAAGAGGAAGAGAATTTGTTACCAGAAAAATTACTGATAAAGTTGGCGAGATAAAAACCGCCTTAGATAAAAAAATACTTTTCCAGCCATTACAATTAGGAAATATCGAGTCAAGAAGAGACTGGAGTGACAGTAGAGATTTTGTAGAAGGCGTTTGGTTAATGATGAACCAAGACGAGCCAAAAGAATATATTTTATCGAGCAACGAAACTCACTCGGTAAGAGATTTTGTGCAGACAGCTTTTTCTTCCGCTGGTATTCCGGGGCTTTGGAGCGGAGAGGGTTTAGACGCAAAGTTTAGAGTTTATCAAGAAAATACGATACTGGCTGAAGTAAATAAAAAATATTACAGGCCAGCAGAAGTAGACTTACTTTTAGGCGATTCCAATCCAGCTAGGCAAGAACTTGGTTGGGAACCTAAAATTTCATTTGACAAAATGGTAGAAAGTATGGTAGAAAATGATATACTTTTATGGCAAAGAAAAAGAAGCTAACAATTCATCAATACATAATTGAGAAATACATAAAAAATTCTAAGCCAATTTGGTCTGATAGAGAAGCTACAAAAAGAGAAATTTCTACAGCAAAAAAACTTTTAGCTAAGTTTCCAGACAAGAAATTTTGGGTCAGAGCGCCAATTCCGTACGACAAAATGGAGTCTTTACTCTGGTTTTTGACTCCTATCGGCAAAGAATATTTAATTAGAGCTTGGAACACATACAAGCTTGACATTAAACCAAAAGTCAGGCATAATATCGACGACCGGAAATACGGTCGGGCTAAAAAGGTTAAACCGAAAGCCAAAAAACTATTTGATTTTTTAAGAGAGAACGAAAATGGCAGCAAAGAAGAAAACTGATAGACTAGACCCAGTAGGACAAATAAAGCAGTTCCTACAAGACCACAAACACGAACACTACAACTTCGAGACAGAAGCTAACTATACTGTTTCTAGCGGGAGCTTGTTGTTGGATATTGCTATGGCGGGAGGCTTGAGGCCGTCAATTATTCGCGCCAGCGGCATTTCTGAAGGAGGTAAGACATCTTGCTCTTTGGCTTTCGCAAAAAACTTTCAGAAATCAGTAGATAATTCTATGGTTATTTACGTCAAGTCAGAAGGCAGACTTTCCCAAGACATGATAGATAGGTCTGGAGTAGACACTTCTGAGGATAAATGGTTCGTGTTTAAATCTAATATCTTTGAAACCGTTATTGGATTTATTACAGATTTAATTAAAGATAATCCTACTGAGAGAAAATACTTTTTTATCATAGATTCGATGGACTCTTTGATTCCTTCTGGAGACATCGACCGTTCCTATGCAGAGGCTACTAAGGTAGCAGGAGGGGCGGTTTTAAGTTCTAATTTCTTAAAGCGTATGGCTTTACCGATCAGCACAAGGGGTCATATTTGTTTTATGATTTCTCAGGTTCGCAGCACTGTAAGCGTCAACCCTTACGACAAAGGCGACCCAAAACTTACAAACGCGACAGGCGGTAATGCGCTTCTGCACTTTTCTGATTGGATTTTTGAGTTTCAAAAGCGTCACAAGAACGACCAAATAACATCCAAGAACTCTAAGGATGGAAATCCTGACGGTCATTGGTGCAAAATTATTTTTAAGAAAACCCCTAATGAAACTACCGGCGCCGAAATAAGATATCCGATTAGGTACGGTAGAACTGGTGGTAAAAGCGTATGGATTGAGTATGAGATATTCGATTCTTTAGTAAAGTGGGGCTTTGTCGAAAAAGCGGGGTCTTGGGTCAAGATCAATAAAAAGCTGATCGATGAGCTAAAGGAAAATAATCTTGAGATTCCCGAAAAGATTCAAGGTGAGGACGCGTTCACCGCTTGCCTCGAAGAGAATCCGGAGCTTACTAAATACCTTTTTGCCAAGTTAAAAGATACTCTAACTTTAGTTTAGTTCAAATTATCAATACTTCAAAAGTATTTCAACGTATCACTAAACTGATGAGACTTTTTAATATCAACGGCAGGCTTATCAGCAAGAATGTCACTAAATATAAAATAGACTGGGAGAAGCCATGCAGATCAAAAATACAGTTCAAAGTCAAAGACTTCTTCAGAGAGTATTGGCAGAATCATATTTGCTACGAGGAGTTCCCCGTATTCGGAACTAGGATGAAAGTCGACATGATAAACTTCACTCGTAAGATAGCGGTAGAAGTACAAGGAGAGCAGCACAATGAATACAATAAATTTTTCCATGGAGGGTCAAGGGATAAATATTTGGCTTCCATAAAAAGAGATATGAAAAAAATAAACTGGCTGGAAATGAACGAGTTCAAAGTTCTGGAGATAGAGACAAAAGACATTGAAAATTTGAGCAGAGCTTATATTTTCGATACTTTCGGTGTTGACATTTAATAGAAAGTGTAATAATATTATGATGAGCAAAGAAGTACAGTATGGCAGTATGCCTCAAAAGGTACTGGATAACATTAGCGAGATGTCCTACGGGGGATACGTATTATTCAGTTTCGACGAAAAGGCAAAACCACAGGTACATGCACAGATATCTGATGATTTAAATGCCATGTCTCTTCAATACTTTATTAAAAACTGGTCTGAGGCTATGGAGGAAATTTCTAAAGAAAGTTTTTTAGACAATATCACTTCCAGAATAGAAGGCAATAGAGAAGACGAAGAAGGTTACGGAGAATACGAAGATGAGTGATACAAATATTTCAGATTATTATCCAAAAGAAAAAGAAACCCCTTTACCGGGGTTGGAACCGCCTGCTTCTTTGACAGCGGGAGAAGCTCCAGACTCTGCGCCATTAGAGCCAGAAGTTCCTGCTCCAGTAGAAGCTTTAGGTGTGGACGATTTAGGTATTGATTTACCAGATATACCCTTGCCAGATGATGAGCCTATTGAGGATAGCATTAAAGATATTTTTGAAGACGCTGCTTTTAACTTCGCTATTGTGGGAGTAGGCCAAGGCGGGTCGAGACTAGCTGAGTCTTTTTGGAATTTGGGGTATCGTAGAGTTGGTGTTATCAACACAGCAAAACAAGACCTCTCTTTAATAAACGTACCAGAAGAGAACAAACTTTTAATTGGTGACGGAGGTGCTGGGAAGAACCCAGATGCGGCAGATGAGGTATTTCGTACTAGATATGAAGACATCCTTGACTTTCTGAAAAGGACTTTTGGGACAAGCTATGAAAGAGTTTTAGTTTGCGCTGGCGCTGGCGGGGGGACTGGGGCTGGAGGAGCAGCTCGAGTTATTGATATATGTCACGATCTAAATCAGTCTCTAGGAAAGGAGGCTAAAGATACTGATGCAAAAGTTGGATGTGTTTTAGCGCTGCCGACAAGAGCGGAGGGAATTAAAGTCCAAGACAATTCAAAAAAGACTATCAGCAAAGTAATTGATGCCCAAAAAGCAGGAGTGTTATCTCCTCTGATTATCTTGGACAACGAAAAAATAAAACAACTTTATCCTAAACTAAGTGTTAATCAGTTTTGGAGTACGGCTAATAATAGCATCTGCTCTATCTTCCACTTGTTCAATAAGATATCTGCCAAGGAATCAGCCTACACAACTTTCGATAAAGCGGACTTGGATACAATCTTTTCCTCTGGAATAATTATGTTTGGCGCTACGCCGATCAAAGACACTACAGAGACGGGAATCTCTTATGCCGTCAGAGATAATCTTAGGAAAAATATCTTAGCGGGAGTTGATGCTTCTACTGGTGATGTCGCAGCTTGCGTCATTATCGGAGATAAAAATTCTCTTGACAATATCCCTCAGTCTAGTTTAGAACACGGCTTTGAACAGCTTAGCCGTATGATGGGAGGAGGCTCTACTGTCCATCGCGGCATTTATACAGGAGCAAAGCAGGGGTTAGCTGTTTACACAGCTATCGGAGGATTACAGGCTCCCGAAAACCTGTTCGATTACTTCTTTGAAGTAGACAGGAAATATAAATAGTAGATGTCACTATACAGCATTAAGATGGAGAAGTACGTTTTGGGCGGACTTCTCAAAAATCCAGATGTAGTAGCAGAATTAGACGCTTTTCTTAGCGTCGGGGATTTCTTTAACGAAGTCCATCAATCAATATATTCTGTTGTAAGAAACCTTTATATCGCAGGAGAACATGTAGATAAAGTTATTGTCTCTGAAAGAATTATAAATATAGGCATAACTGCAAAAGATGAAATAAGTATACATGAATATCTTGATGCTATAACTCTCAACGCTCCTAAAAAAAATGCAATAGTAAAGTACGCCACCTCCTTAATTAAGTATAGAATAAGGAGAGATATACGAGACACTACTGAAGAAATTCAGCAATACGTGAGCGAGTGTGGCAATGATACTATTAATGAAATAATTTCTAAATCAGACTCTTTGTATTCTGACAAAGTTTCCAGTTATGAATTAGATGATGAGCCAGTTAATATTTTCGAAGATTTCTTTGACGATATAGAAAAAGCAGGAGAAAACCCAATTGACGAAAATGGTCTTCGCACTCCTTATCCAGAATTCAATAGACTTTTTGGAGGTTTGAGAGAAGGTAATATTTATGCTATAGTTTCTAGGCCAGCTCAAGGTAAAACGACTTTTATAAATGATGTATGCCTTAGCACTTCTGTACTAAACGGTGTTCCCGCTTTAGTTTTAGACACTGAGATGTCTACTAAAGAAATAAGAAATCGTATGGCTGCGGCTCAAACCGGTGTACCTCTTTGGTATTTGGAAAGCGGCAACTGGAGAAAAAACAAATCCATGTACGAAAAAGTCAGAGAGTACCAAAAAGAAAATAAGGGTACATTTGACGATAAAAAGTATTTTCATTATCATGTACGAAATAAAACAATCGATGAAGTTTGTTCTATTATTCGGCGTTGGCATATGAAATATGTAGGCAGGGGAAATAAATGTGTTATCGCTTATGATTACGTTAAGTTAACCGGAGAAAAGGTAGATAGAAATTGGGCCGAGCATCAAGCCATTGGAGATAAGATAGATAAACTTAAAAGAATCGCTGAAGAACTTTCTGCGCCAATTATAACAGCTATGCAGATGAATAGGTCTGGAGAAAGTCATAATAGAAATAGTAGAACTTTAGTTGATGACAGCTCTGCTATATCTTTGTCTGACAGATTGCAGTGGTTTGCAAGTTTTGTTGCTATATTCAGAAGAAAAACTGCTGACGAAATAGCTATGGATGGCCCACAATTTGGTACTCATAAACTTTTACCTATAAAAACTAGATATCAAGGTCGCGATGCGGCAGGGCATCAAGACCTTATACGTAGACCAGTTATAGAAGAACACAATCAAACCGAAGTACATAGAGAAGAGTGGGTTCAAAACTATCTTAATTTTGAAGTCGATAATTTCTCAGTTCAAAGTCGAGGCTCTTTGCAGAACGTAGTTGATGATATTGTTCAAAGATTTGGAGTAGGGGAACAAAGAATTGCTGGTGACAGCGATGTTGAAATATAGTTCATGGCAGACGTAAGAGACGTACTTTTAGACTTGGGTTATAAAATTCAAGATCACGGGAGAGAGTTTAGAATGACTCCTCTTTACAGAGACTCAAATAACAGTTCTGTTTTGAGGGTATATAAAGATACTGGGTGGTGGACTGATTTTAAAGAAAATAAAGCTGGCCCTTTTGAGGAGCTTGTTCGGTTGACTCTAGGCTTGTCTAATATTGAGGAAGCTAGAGCAGTTATTGTTAATAAATATAAATTTGAAAGATCTCCTAGAAAAACCTCCAAGATAGAACATGTCAAAGCTTTGCCAAAAGAAATGCTTTTGCATTTAGTCACAGATTTTACTTACTGGAACAACAGAGGGATAAGTTCAGATACTTTATCTGTTTTTGAAGGTGGTGTTCGCACAGAGGGCCCTTTTAAAGACAGGTACATTTTTCCCATTTTCAACTCATCTAAAACTTTAATAGGCGTTACCGGCAGAGATGTCACAGGGAAGAGTCCTCTAAAGTGGAAGCACTTAGGGCCTAAATCAGTTTGGAGATATCCGCTTCAAATAAACTATAATATAGTAAAAGATACTAGGCAGATAATTTTAATTGAGAGTATAGGCGACATGTTAGCTTTGTGGGAAGCTGGAATAAAAAACACTATCGTTATGTTTGGACTTCACGCAAGTCGTCAGCTTTTATCTACTATCGTAAGTTTAGACCCTGACGAAATTATTATAGCTTTAAATAATGACGGCTATAAAGGAGCGGGCAATGACGCTGCCGTTAAGTTAAGTCAAACTCTGAATAAGCATTTCGACGAAGGCGTTGTTAGAATTAAACTACCTTGTAAAAATGACTTCGGATGCATGGATAAAAAAGAAATTTTAGAATGGCAGAAAAATTAAAAGAAAAAATTTTATCAGCTTCAAGGCTAAAGACCTTAGAAACCTGCTCTTGGTCTTATTGGTGCAATTATCATCTAAAATTGCCTCAGAAGCAGAATGAAGGCGCGCAGCGAGGGACTGTGTGCCATTTAGTGTTTGAAATGCTGGTGAAAAAGAAGCACCGAAAGCATTACGATCGCATAATAAAGGCAGAAAGTATTGACGGTAGTCCAGCTATCGTCAGGCTTGTTATGAAACACCTCAAGCAAATGGAAAAGTCTTCTGACTTACCCATGACAAATCAAGAAAATACTGAGCTTGTTTGGGATATGATTATGGTTGGATTAAAGTATGACTTTTTTGGCTGGGGAGGAAAAGTTGATAATCCAGAGCTTGAGTTTTTGCTGGAAGGAGAAGATCCTCCCTATAAAATAAGAGGCTTTATTGACAAACCCATAGTTTACAAACGGGGTAAAAAAGTAAAAATTGTAGATTATAAAAGCAGTAAATATAAATTTAGAGGAGAAGAATTGCATTCAAACGTCCAAGCCATGACTTATACTCTGGCCGCCAAGAAACATTGGCCGGGATTTAAGCCTACGGCAGAATTTTTGTTTTTAAGGTTCCCTAAAAGCCCAGTTCAGCAAGTAGAGTTCACTGAAGAGCAGTTAAAAGGCTTTGAATATTACTTATCTTATGCTTTTTTTAAGATAAACAATTTCACAGAAGAAGACGCTTGTTCAAATTACGCTGCCGACAATAAGAAAAATTCTTGGTTATGCAAAGTGGGAAAGTGGCGTTGCCCTTATATTGACGGTTATGACTATTTCTCTTTAATAGACAAGGATGGCAAAGAGGTATCTTCTAGCTTCAAAAAAGTTGAGTTGGAAAAAATTAAAACAAAAGGCCAGAAGATAAAAAAGCAAAAGTATGATGGCTGCCCTAGACACGCAGGGAGTGGCGAGTACATAGATATTTTTTCTTGACAAGACACAAGAAGTTCAGTATAATGCGGAGATGAACGGGGCTTTACCTTTATTTAAGTCACATTACAGCATAGGTAAATCAATACTTACTTTAGGAGCATTGGGTTCTTCTGATGGTGTTGGTCCGGATTCAATAATAGATATTTGCTCTGAGGCTAAGTTAGATCATCTCTATTTAGTGGAGGACAGTATGACTGGTTTCTTGGAGGCGTACAGTAATGCTTTGGAGGCTGGCATAGATTTGAGGTTCGGTCTTAGATTAACTGTTTGTGAAGATATGACGTACAAACAGAAAGATTATTCTTCACACGAATCTAAATGTGTCATATTTTGCAAAAATAAAAAGGGTTATGAGAGGTTATTAAAAATTTCGTCTAAAGCGTCTACGGATGGTTTTTACTATGCCCCGAGGATAGACTATGATTCTTTATGGGAGCATTGGGACGATAATGATTTAACTTTCGTTGTTCCTTTTTATGATTCATTTATACATAAAAACAAGTTAGCAATGGGTAACATTATTCCAGATTTCCATAATTTTTCCCCTTTGTTTTTCTTAGAATCGAACGATTTACCTTTTGATCGATCTTTAAGAAAGCATGTTTTAAATTATTGTAAGGATCAATACGAAACCCAAGAAGTCCATAGTGTTTACTATAAAAACAAAAAGGATTTTCCTGCTTACCTTACATTTAGATGCATTTCTGACTCAAATCCCGGCCGAGCTAAAAAGACTTTAGCTAAGCCAAATTTTGATCACATGTGTTCAAACGAATTCAGTTTTGAAAGCTGGTATGAAAAGATTTAAATTATCAGAGCAATTAATTAACAGAGCGCAGGAAAGGGCTGACAAGCTACCCTTACTCAATAATTCTATCAGAAAAGGAGAGGGAGCCTTAGTGGCCTACATCGGCGAAGAGGTTGTCAAACACGTCTTGGACGGCGAAATAAAAGATACCTACGATTACGATTTAGTATATCATAATCCCTGTTCTGGTCATTTCACTGTCGATGTAAAAACTAAGGAAAGGACTGTAGCTCCTCAGTTAAACTACAACTGCACAGTAGCAGATTTCAACCCTAATCAAGACTGCGATGAGTATGCCTTCGTTAGCGTAATGAAGGATTTGAGTTATGCTTGGTATCTTGGCAAAATAGATAAGTCCGAGTTTTACCAAAAGGCTAACTTTTATAAAAAGGGCGATTACGACCCAGAGTCTCCTCGCAATAGGAGTTTTTATTTCAGAGCAGATTGCTATAACGTCCCAGCTAGAGAATTAAATGGATAACGACTTTTTTAAAACTATTTCCAGTAAAGAACTGGTTTTCATGGATTTGGAGACCTTTAATGTAAATTTAAACTTTTACAACAATCGACCTTGGCAGGTGGGCATGATTCGGGTCGTAAAAGGGAGAATACAGAATAGATTTGACGAGATGGTCAAGTGGGACTGTGGTTTAAGTATTTCTGACGAGGCGGCAAGGATTACTAGATTTGATAAGAGAAAATTTAACAAACTTGCCAAACCAGAACCAGAGATATTCCCTACTGTTTATCAGTGGTTAGATTCATGTGATTATATTGTTGGACATAATATTTTAGGATTCGACATGTACTTAATTAGAGACTGGTGCAAAATGAACTCTAAGCCTTACGATCATCTGTTTGAAAAGTGCGTAGATACATTGTCAGTAGGTCGAGGAATCAGAACGGAGAACTATTACAAACAGCAAGAAGAGAACTTTTTCGACTATCAATACAGAATGTTGACCAATAGAGTTAGAGGAGTGAGAACGTCTTTAACGGAGCTAGGCAAATATTACAACATCGAACATAATTACGAAACGCTCCACGACGCAATAAATGATTTAGAGTTAAATTTAAAAGTTTGGAACAAACTTAAAATTGAGATGAGTAGAGTTTAGTCGTATAATAATTCATATGCCCAGCATGGATTTTGCATATGATATAATAGACAAGCTCTCAGAGGAGTCTGATGTTGATTACGCTATAGTTATTCTCAGAAAAGGAGATAAGCAGGACAAGTTAGATTTCTTTTATAGATTTGAAAAAGAGAGTAAAGACACTTTAAAAGTTTTAAAAGATAGACTAGAGGACATATTAAAAGAAGATGGTGACAGTAAAGGAGAACAAAAGTCAGAGCCGCCAAAGCCCGCCAAGAAAAAGCGAGGAAGGCCTAGAAAAAAGAAAGACTGATTTCAACGATAGCTTTAACGCTTTAAAGTTGAATATCAACGGCGTACGTTTACCAAAGTTTGACATTCAGCCTGAATATCTAGACCTCATAGATAATCCTGAGAAAGTAAAAAATACTTACGATTTTCTCATAGCGCTTTGTCAGAAAGGCTTTAAGAAGCTCAATATAAAAAAGGGTTCGGACGAACACGAAAAATATGTAAATAGAATATATTATGAGCTAGATATCCTCAAAGAACTTGGGTTTGTTGATTATATTCTTTTAGTTTGGAAAGTAATTCATTTTTGTAAAGTATCAGATATTCCAGTTGGTCTAGGCCGTGGTTCTGCGGCTGGTAGCTTTGTTCTGTATTTACTTGGCGTTACCAAAATAGACTCTGTAAAGTATGAATTGTTTTTTGAGAGATTTGTATCCAAAATACGCGCAAAGAAGAAAGTTGTAGATGGAGTTACTTATCTGGACGGTTCTTTAATGTGTGATATAGACATCGACGTATGTTATTACAAACGCAAAGACGTTCTCAAATATCTAGAGAAAGAATTCCAAGGTAAGACTTCTAAAATAAGAACGCTGAACACCCTCAGTGGTAAGCTGGTTATGAAAGAGTGCGGAAAGACTGTTGAAGATAAATCTGAGACGGAAATGAACCAAGTCTCTTCTCTCATACCAAAAGTTTTCGGGCAAGTCAAAGACATCTCGGAGGCATATGATGAAGTATCAGAATTTAAAGAGTGGTGTGATAACAATCCCCGAATATACGGCACAGCTCAAAAAATCAAAGGTTTGGTAAAAAACAAAGGTGTTCATCCGTCAGCGATACTATTATCGTATGACAATATTATCAAAAGCTGTCCAATAGAACTTGATTCCGACAAAGAAAACATATCGTCCTACAATATGGATTGGTCTCAAATGTTCAATGTCAAACTCGACGTTCTCGGACTAAGGACTGTTTCTGTCGTAGATCAAGCTTGTAAATTCATTGGTATAAATGTGGAAGATATAGATTTAGACCATGAAAGTATTTATCAAAATCTTTACGACCTAAAACAACCACAAGGCATATTTCAAGTTGAAGCTAGAGCTAACTACGAAGTCTGTAAAAAGGTAAAACCTAAGAGCTTAGAGGAGCTTAGCGCCGTGTTGGCTTTGGCTAGACCGGGGGCTATGCAATTTACTGAGCAATATGCTAGTTATACTAACAACGACACCTACGATGTAATACATTCATTCTTTGATGATATCTTAGGAGCTACCGGAGGCGTTTGTCTCTACCAAGAGCAGATGATGAAGATGGCTCACAAAGTTGGCTTTACTCTTGACGAAGCGGAGTTGTTACGACGCATCGTAGGCAAGAAGAAAGTAAACGAAGTTAAAAAGTGGAAGAAAAAAATTAAAGATAAAATCAAGCAGAACAATCTTGATAAAGAAGTTGGCGATGTACTTTGGCAAATTCTTGAGGACTCAGCTAACTATTCTTTTAATAAATCTCACTCGATAGCTTATGCTGCTTTGGCTGCGGCTACGGTTTATTTAAAATTTAATCATCCAAAAGAGTTTTTTCTAGCTCTGCTGCAAATGAGCAAATTTGAACCAGATCCTATCGCTGAGATATCAAAAATCCATAAGGAGCTAGTTCATTTCAATATAGAACTTTTAAGGCCGGACGTGATAAAATCTGAAGATGATTTTACTATTGAAGGCGACAACATAAGGTTTGGCCTTTCCTCTATAAAAGGTATATCTACGTCAGCTCTTGAAAAGTTTAGTCATTTTAGAGACAGTGCATCCAATAAGTTTCAGGTTTTCCAAGCCTCTACAGAGGCGGGCATTAACTTAGGGGCTTTATCCGCTTTGATTCAAGCTGGGGCTTTGGACGTGGGTGATAGTTCAAGCAGAAGCCGCCTAGTAGTTGAATGTCAGCTTTGGAAAATTTTGACTCCAAGAGAGAGGTTGATAGCTTTAAAATTCGCAGAAGAAGGAGAGCAAGATCTAATCAAAGTCATTAACGAAATGAAAGTGAAAGTTGATGACGAGGGTAAGAGATATATTAAAGATACCAGAATTGAAACTATGAGAAAAAGGTTTGCTGGATACAAAAAAATATATGATATAAATAGTAGGAGTGAAGATTTTGCTAATTGGTATTATGAAAATGAATTATTAGGATATACTCATGGTGTGTCGATAAGAGATATTTTCGTAAATAGGAATCCAGAGCTCGTGCAGATATCTCAAGTCAAAAACTCTAGACCAAGAACGAAGGTCGCTTTTGCTGGCACTATAATAGATTCGACAGGAGTTAAGGTATCTCAAAAAGGTAATGAGTACATAAAGTTTGAAGTATCTGACGAAACTGGGATAATCGATGTGCTGCTTTTCAACAGTAAAAGAGGTAACAGTATACAAAGCTGCATAGATTACAATAAAGGCAGGCTTCCGGATAAAAAAGACGTAGTCTTAGTTAAGGGTATGAAAGCTGACGACGGAGTGTTTGGTAATTATGTTACCGAGCAAGGTTCAAAGATATATATGAAGCTGGGCCAACTAACTAATGATGAGAAAAATTTGTCATAATTGCTCTTTTTCTCTATAATAGAGGGCGGTTATGATACACTTTTACAAGCCGAACCAATGGAATTCTGGTTGTTGTTGTAGCTTTTCTTACAACACAAACGATAAGTCTTTTTATATCCAGCTTCTCAAGCAGTTAAGTTGGGACGCTGAGAACTCGAAGGGCAAGTTCGATACCAAAACTCGCTCTGCTTGTAAGTTTACTCCTACTGAAATCGGTTCTTTTATTGACTGCATCGAAAGCGGTAGAGAATTCTCTAGCTTTCACAAGACTCCAAAGGAGAATACTTCTTTCTCTTTTAAACCAAAGATTAAGGACGATAAGAAGGATGGATTTGCTTTCACTCTAACTAAAATGCCGAAGGATGGAGAAAAGAAAAGTTATTCCATTGGATTTACTTTTGGAGAGTCCAAATTTCTAAAACAGTTTCTTCTGACAGCTTTGAGTATATACTCATCTTCGTCTATAAAAGAGAATAATGAAGCTATAGCTAAAAGTCTTGCCGCTAAAAATAATCAGTGAAGAAGAAAGTATTATTCCAGTCAGACTCGGCTTTAGCTAAGACGGGCTTTGGTAGAAACACTAAAGCTCTTCTTTCTTATTTATACAAGACAGGAAAATATGATATAGTTAGTTATTGTTGTGGCAACGCTTATTCAAGCCCAGCTTTACAGAGAACGCCTTGGAAGTCTGTCGGCACCTTGCCGGACGATCAGAATCAATTAGCTCAACTAAACAAAGACCCCGGTCAAGCTAGAATGGCTAGTTATGGGTCTTACCTTATTGACCATGTAGTCAAGCAGGAAAAGCCAGATGTCTATATTGCAGTGCAAGATATTTGGGGGGTTGATTTTGCCATAGACAAGCCTTGGTTCAACGAGATTAGCTCTGTTATTTGGACAACCTTAGACTCTTTGCCCATTTTGCCTTCTGCGGTTGAAAAGGCTCCGAAAATAAAAAATTATTGGATATGGAGTAATTTCGCAACTAAAGCACTGCATGAGAAAGGTCATAACCATGTAAAAACTGTACATGGCTGCCTCGAAACTGATAATTTTTATAGATTAGATGATGAAAAAAGGAAGCAGTTAAGGGCAAATAACAATATATCTGATGACGACTATATCGTTGGGTTTGTTTTTCGCAATCAGCTAAGAAAGTCTGTCCCCAATTTGATGGAAGGCTTTAAAAAGTTTCAGAAAGACGTTCCTAAAGCAAAGCTGCTACTACATACTCACTGGGGAGAGGGATGGAATATTCATAAACTGGCCGACGAACACAAAGTAAACAAAGACGATATTCTAACGACTTACTACTGCAACTCTTGTTATGGATATAAAGTTAAACCATTTGTAGGGCAAGAACAGAACTGCGATATTTGTGGTAAAGAAAAAAGTATGAACACTACCAGCGTGGGAGGTGGTGTCTCTGAGGTGCAGTTAAATGAAATTTATAATTTAATGGATGTTTACTGCCATCCGTTTACAAGTGGCGGGCAGGAAATACCTATACAAGAAGCAAAACTTACCGAGTTAGTAACATTAGTAACTAATTACAGTTGTGGCGAAGAGCAGTGCGAGGAAGGCTCGGGATCTATATCTCTTGAGTGGAGCAAGTATATAGAACATCAAACGGAGTTTATCAAAGCTTCTACTTGTCCAGAGTCTATATACAATAACTTACTCAAGGTTTATTATATGCCTAAAGATGAGCTCAAAGCTATGGGCAAAATGGCTAGGCAGTGGGTCATAGATGGGTTTTCAGTTGAGGTTATTGGTAAAATGTTTGAAGACTTTATAGATAATGCTCCAGCGGCAACCTACAACTTTGAAGAAACAAAAGAAGAGCAAAAAAGAAACTACCCTGATGCGTACGTAGAAAACATAGCGGACGACTCAGAGTGGATTTTAGCGTTGTATAAAAAAATACTTAAGACAGATAATAACATTCATGATGATGGTTACAAATATTGGATGCAGCAAATATCTAATAAAGTAGATAGAAAAAGTATTGAGGATTATTTTCGCAAAGTTGCTAAAGAACACAACGATAAACATTTTCCTGTAAAGATAGAAGATATTGTCGACAAAGATGACGAGGGTAAAAGACTATTGTTTGTTATGCCGGGGTCTTCCAAAGATGTATTCTTATCGACTTCTTTGTTTAAGTCTATAAAAGATAAATATAAAGGTCATAATCTATATGTTTCTACAAAACCGGAGAATTTTGCTTTGTTGAACGGGAATGATTACGTTCATAAAGTAATTCCTTACTCCGAATCTTTTGACAATGTTTTAAGTTTAGAAGGAGCGGGAGAGAGTAAAGAATATTTCAGTATCGTTTTTGCCCCTTATTTAACAACTCAAAAATTTTCTAATTATATTCATAATATGAACGATGTTATAGACAAGGATTACTTATGCACATTTTAGAATCTTATGCCTTACAGGACAATCTAAAAATAGATCGTCCTTTCATATATGAAAAATATTTCCCTATGGCCATCGAAGGGAAATATATTACTCTTGATATATCAGCGGATTCATCTTCAGCTAAATACGACAACTGGTCTATGGTCGTCGACTTTATCTCGCCAATGCTAAAGCAAATGGGGGTTACTCTAGTTTTACTTGGAGACAAAGACGATACGCCAATACCGGGCTGCTATATCGCTCTAGGGCAAACTGATTTCAACCAAAAGGCCTATGTGATAAGAGACTCTGCGCTTCACATCACTTGCAATAATTTATCTTTACAAATCGCTTCTCATTATAATAAAAATATAGTAAGTTTGTTTTCTAATTGTTTCTATGATCAGTTTAAACCTTATTGGAGCAATAAAGACGAAGTAGGAGTTTTTAAAGGCAATGTCAAAAAGCCAAGTTTTAATCCGGATGAAAATCCTAAAACTATAAATAACATAAAGCCTGAAAAAATAGGTGAGTCGATACTATCTTTTTTAGGCAGGCCTCATTCCTTTGCTTTTAGCACGTTGAGAGTCGGCCCGCTTTACCAAAACAGAAGGATAGAATCTTCTTTATCTAATCCTATACAGGACATAAAAGCTTTAGGGGTGGAGTCTCTGATCGTTCACCTTGACTACAATTTTAATTTAGATAATTTGATCAAACAGCTTGAGATTTGTTCCTGCTCTGTAATTACAGATAAGCCAATTCCACAGGATATTATTTTAAAATACAAAAACAGAATAGTAGAACTCGTTTATTACCTAGATGATAACCACGATGTTTCTTTCGTATCTTATTGTATCCAAAATGGTATAAATATAGGTTTAGTCAGCAAGCAGGAGAAAGAAAAAGTCGACAGCTATAAAATAAATTTTTTAGATATAGACAAGCCTATAAACATTATACCTCGCATAAAATTTGAAGATATAGAAGAAATAAAAAATATAAATAAGAAAAAAATATTTTTTAAATCTAACAAATTTTTAATACATAATGGCAAAGCATACGCCAGTAAAATGTCAGTAGCGGTAGACCAGCCAGTTTCTTCTTTCGATCACCCTTTTATGCAAATTATTGATCACGATGATTTTTGGGAGGAAAAAGATCATTTTTATTTTGTTGAAAAAAAGTAGTTGACTTTGAACAAGAATTACCGTAGGCTTATCGACGTATGGCAAAAAACACACCGCCGAAAACAGTAAAGAGGAACGAGCACGGACTACTTGAAGGTGTTAAGTACAGCTACCAAGAGGACGGTTTAATTGACTGGAGAAAAATGGTAAAGAACGATCACATCGTTCCTAACCGAGACAACACTTCTGAAACAGATGTCACCAAGTTAAAAGACAAAGATTTAATTATTCTCCTAGCAGGTTTAAAAGATGTGGCTCAAACGAGAGGTATTAAGTCTGTAAAGTACGATATCGTTACCGCTTCTCCAGAGTATGTTTGTATGAAATGCGGTATTACTTGGGCCGGTAATTACGAAACTGATGGCGAAGATGTCTATTTTGAAAGCACTGCTGATGCAGGGCTAAACAATACTGAAGGCTTTGGTCAGATTTATTTAGCCGCTATTGCTGAAAATAGAGCATTCTGTCGTGCCGTAAGGAATTTCTTGAAGATTAATATCGTAGCTAAAGAAGAAATTGCTCCGAGCAAAGGAAAGCAGGCGGCAAGTGGTAAACTTTCCATTCCTAGCGCGGTATTTTCTTCTCAGTCATCTGTATCTATGTCTCCAGACTCATTCTTACTTACCATTCTGAAGGAGAATGGAATCACTTTTGAACAGGTAAAGACTAAAATGATAGCAGAGAAAAACGATGACGCTAAAAAGTGGAATAGCGTTAAAGATATTCCTCGTTTGACGGCTTTCGAAATTATCGACAGAATCCAAAAGAAAGCTAAGTCTGTAACATGATTTGCTACGAGTGCGGAACCAAGGCTCAACGCAAGGAAACTCGCGCCGCTAAAAAAGAAGGGCGAGAGCCTAGGACGACCATAAGATGTGGTACTTGGCGCAAAGGCCCGTGCGAGAAGTGCAAGAAAAAAGGATTGTACGTCACCGAAATAAGTGATTTTTTGCTGATTTGATTCAGCTCTTCAATACCTTAAAGGTATTTCATTAAGTTATCAAACAGCAAGAGCGGCTTCGGCCGCTCTTTTTTTGTGTAAATTCTTTTGTCAAAAGTCATGGAAAAAGATAAAATATATGAGATGATAGAAGAACTACTAGCCATTGACCTACGGCATCTTGATGAGGACGAAAGATACGAGACAGAATATCTCATTAACGATATCGTTATTTCGCTTGAAGAACTCGCAGCCAAACTAGGCAAGGACTCTAATGTATCAATATAAAGCGAAGCTGATAAGAGTTGTAGACGGCGATACAGTCGATGCTATGATCGACTGTGGCTTCAGCACGTTCAAGAAGGAGCGTATTCGTTTGTACGGCATAGATACTCCAGAATGCCGCACAAGAGACAAAGAAGAAAAGGCTAGAGGTCTAGCAGCGAAAGCTAGGCTTGAGGAGTTAATTGCCGAAGGAGATAACGAATTCATCATAGAAACTTCTATTGACAAAAAGGGAAAATATGGCAGACTTCTAGGTGTTCTGTATAAATACCCAGAGGACGCTTCTCCGTTTTCCGCAGTAGGCAGCTACAACGATAAGTTGGTAGCCGAAGGTCATGCGAAGAAATATTTAGGAGGTAAGAAATGAAACTAGAAACTAGAATATTTATTTGTTTTCTTTTAACTTTAATTTTTATCTTATGTACTGGATGCCATAGCACAAAATATGAATGGCTGCCGGAGGATAAGCCTGCTCCAAATAAGCATGAAAAGGAAACGGGCGTAATTAAAGGCACTATTGTAAAAATATCTTTTTGAAAAAAATTGAAGAAAAATTTGATAAATTGATTGTTGCTCGCTATAATATAGGCGTATGAGAAATACTACATACAGAGTAAACGTAACACAGGCGGGCAGCGAACTTCAGATTGATTCTGTCGAAAAGCTGCGTAAGTTCAATCAGCATCGTTCAGAATACGTTGCTGTTCCAAAGTCTACATTTACTGTGGCAAAGGACTCTCAGACGCTTAAATTCAGCAAGCGTCGGACACGCAAGTAATCTCCCCCCAGTAAATAGTAGTCCTCATAACGACCCCGCTCTTCGGAGCGGGGTTTTTTATTTGAATTTTCTAAAGGTAGAGATATAATAACTAGTAATGATTATACCATCAACAAAAGAAGACTTGTTAGGAATAAAATATCTTTGTTGGGCAAATCTGATTGTTAATTTTGCAGTTCTTGTTTTTATTATAATTTTGAGTGCAAAACCGCCAAATAAGACATTGTCTCCCGCGCAGGAAGAAAAGCTTAATCAAGCAACGTCAGCAATGCAGGAGGTGGCAGAGTTTATTAAATTGCCAAAATGAACCCGCAAAAAACTAAAACGTATAATTTGCGATTGAATGACGGCCAAATAAGATCATTACGTTCTTTGTATTCAAGAAATATGGCTGGTCTTGTTTTAAAGGTCACAAACGAATATGACGCTTTGTCAGAAATTTTGAGTCAACTGTTCGAGGAGGATAAGTCACTAGACAACTACGACCCTTTGTTTGATAAATAAACTGACATGAATAGTTTAGTTCAAAGCTTCAATACTGTAAAAATATTTCAGCACCTCAATATTCTGGAAATATTTCAGATGGTCAATATTAAAAACAGTATTTCAAGTAGTCACTAAATTAATTATGAAAGAAAAAGAGCCAAATAATGTATGCGATAAATGTGGAGGTACGGGTAAAATCAAACAGGTCGCAGGGAAAAAGAGAATTGTAGGTACTTGGGGAGCCAAACCTTTGGAGGATATAACAGACTACGACCTCGACCATTTAGATGAATTGGAAAAAGATTGGATTGTTGTTTATGAGGGAGAGGATTTGTACGAGAAAGGGTCAGTCGTAAGGACTCCAGCTCTAATATGTCGAAAAAACAAATAATAACTTGGTGGATAATTATATTTTTTTTAATTATAGGCAACTGTATTTTAGCAGCTAAATATTTAGTATGATAGAATTAGCATTACAAGTTGTGTCGGGGCTAATAATTTTCATAGTGTGTATGTTCGCATGGAGTTTAAGTAATAAAAATAAACGCAATGATTAAAAAGTTATGGTTAATTTGGTGCAGGACAGTAGACCATCGGATAGGAAAGACTGATGAGGACGAGCCAAATATACCTATATTGTCACTCAAACAGGCGCAAATAAGTTTACTTATGAGGACTTCAATCATTATAGTAAATTTAATTACCTGTTTTTTCATTATAGCGAATATAATACATAAGTGGTAAATGACATATAAAGAATTACTTTTTAAGATGGCTCGCAGAGGAATGCTCACCCTCTCTAATGATAAAGACGGGCGAGGTTTGTTTTGGGTGAACATGAACAATATGGAAGCTCTTGATAGAGAGTTTGATTGGGCAGACTTTGAAGGTGATGACCCGCCCAAAAAGTTTTCTTATGTGGACAGGCAAGGCAGAAAACTAGAAAGAGAACATAGACTAGAGGACTTGCCAGAGGATACCAGAGTGCAGAAAGTAGTAAAGGAGCATATAATATCATTAACTAAAAATGAATGAAAAAAAGCCAAATAATAACTTATCTTGGCCGCTAAATAGCGAAGTAGTAGGAAGGGAAATCGTGAACGAAAAAACGCCAAATAAATGTATGTATATAGTAGAGAATAAGGATATCACTTGGGAGTATGATAAAGATTCTTTGCGTGAGAAAATTTTACAGATTTTAGATAAAATAGGAAAGGAAAGAGGCCAAATAAATTTTGATTCTGAGGCCGCGAGACAAGGCATCGCTAGTGTAATAGTAGATGAATTGTGAACGAAAAAAGGCCAAATAAATGACATGATTAAAACATTTTCATATTCCGACGAAAACAATGAGTTTTTAGACATGGAGCAAAACAATTACTTTTTTGAGGGGGAGGATTGTAAAGTCTTATACTTTAGTGCTGATAAAAATGAAATTTATGATATTGTAAATTTTAATGATATGGATGCCATAAAAAATAATTTTACAAAAGAATGATTTGTTTCA